>Ga0307507_10002014_pt1 | contig 44068 bp, 10 predicted proteins | sample 7_EM_MG_FD_207223 | JGI IMG/M metagenome (GOLD analysis project Ga0307507, IMG submission 207223) | Populus trichocarpa ectomycorrhiza microbial communities from riparian zone in the Pacific Northwest, United States - 7_EM | ecosystem: Host-associated > Plants > Roots > Unclassified | place... | reverse complement strand
ATAGGTGGCAAGAATTACAAGGGTAAGCAGCTGAAATGGTAAGATATGCAGGGGTAAGCAGCTGAGGTAGTGAGACGGTAGTAAGCAAGTCCGATCTTGGGTCGACAACAGCATAGTACCAGTAGTCGGTTACATATACTCCTACTAAGGGATCTAGATCTTATTCTTATTAGCCATTACTTAGTGAGCCAATGGATACTAATCCTGCTCCTAAGGATAAGACATAGTAGCTTTTAATTTAGGCATTTAGGATTGTTCTTATATATAGTAGTAATTAAGAATCTTAACTGGTGCTTAGAAAGGCCTTATAAGGTATTTAGGAAGGCATAGGAACATTGTTCCTAATATAGACTAATAAATAAAAATGCGATTCTAGTAAAATACCCTATTAATTCTATGCTATATACGTGAAAAGGCTAAGGACCTGTCCTGCCTTAGGCCGTAGCCCTAATTAATTCTTATAGTTTCTAGAGCCTGTTTGTTCCATATCTGATTTGACCTATTTCTTACTCTTTGCACGAGTCTTCTTTATAGGCTGCAATAAAACCGTAGTATTAGAGCGCTTTCTACGCCTTGTAGATTGCGGACCTTGGTCCTAATATTCTTTTAGAATATCTTTACAATAATTAAGGTAATCCTCTGGTTCCTATATAGAGTCCTCAGCGGGCCATCCTAGCCATTTGACTTTATATTAAAGCTTATTCTTGATAGACTTATGGCGTAGTATAGCTTCAACCTTATACCGCTCGCCTACTACTTTAGGGTGTTCAATTAGGCCTAGACGGAAGTTCTTTTCCGGCGGTGGTCTATACTATAGCTCCAGTAGGTTTATATAAAACATTAAATGTATATAGGCTATAGATAGGGGTAGCTAGAGATGGTAGGCTAGCTTGCCAATTCGTTCCTTGACTTAGAAGGGACCTAGGTATCTTAAATTAAGCTTCTTTAATAGTTAATGGGTCTTGATATTTGTTAAATGTAATAGAATCTCGTAGCCTACTCTAAAATGCTTATCTTAGTGTTTACGGTTATACCAGAGTCTCTGCTTTATATACTTCTATTACTCCTCCTATTCCTGGAGGTATCCTTATACTCTTCAGTGGATATCCTTAAACTTCCCAGTAGGATCCTATAATTAATCATACGGCCTTAGCTAGTGATCGCTAGGTATACTATTAAACCCAAATAGTTGGACGCCATAGGTAATCTGAATTGGTGTATACCTATGCAATGCGTATTACTTTAAATTATAAGTATACTCTGTATATAGGAGTAGCTCACACCAGTTGTCTTGCTGGTAGTTTAAATACATTCGTAAGTATAATTCCAGTTCCTAGTTCTGGCGTTCCGTTTGCCCATCCATTTATAGATAGAAAGCTATACTATAATAGTAGTCTATCTTTAAATAAAAGCATAGATCTGGCCAGTACTAGCTTGTAAAGACACTGCCCCTATTAGTAATAATAAAGTGCGGCTGATCTACTTTAAGAAAGCATTTCTCCTTAATTAGGCTGGCAAGCACTTATATATTAATCGTCTTATTAACGGGAAGGTATTAGATGTACTTTAAAAACCTATTAATAAGTACTAGGACTGAATTATATATTTATCCTTGCTCATCCTTTAATAGTAGAAGATCCGTAATGAAATCTATAGCGTAATATTACTATGGTTTACTAGCGGGAGGAACTGATTTAAGTAGACCCCATAGCTTATACCTTTAGATTCTATATACTTAACACTTCCTATAGTGGCTAATATACTCCTTTACTTCCTGCTTAAGTTTTAGCCAATAGTATTTACGTTAAAGTAATTCCACTATCTTAGCTTAACCATAGTAGCCGCCTAGAGGATTATTATAATTCTTTATAAGAATTTTCTGACGTAGATTTGCTTCTTATAGCACCTAAACCTTGCCATTTCTACATAGTAGGCCTATTAGGACCAGTTCCCAATTTTAGCGCCTTACAGCTTCCTTTCTATTATATTTCTGGTCTACTTTTGCATTAAAGATGGTATAGGAGGCATCTCTCCGTTGCACCTTATAGATAAGATCTATTAACCTTTTAGATGGTTCCTAGGTAAAAGCTGTTTTGCCTTATACTGCTCCAAGTACAAGACTAGATGGTACCATAGATCTTATAACTTCTCAATGTGTATGTATTAGGAAGGCCGCTATAAGGTTAAAGTCCTTTAGTCTTTGCAGGGCTCTAGGTTCCAATTGCTCTATAGCTTTACTTTTAGTTTAAGGGGATAGCTTAGTAATTAAAGGTGATGTATTACTAGGTTCTAAGAGTGTGTTAGGGATATTTTATCCAGGTATATTTAGACCCTTATTGGTAATGGACTGGGTACTAGCTAGAACGTCAGTAGAAACCAATAGGGCTTATACCACCTAAGACTTAGTGCGTGGGGCTATAGGTACTTAAGCATCCTATACCTAAAGCTTATTCTGCAATATAGGGAGTAAGATATCTATTATCTATTTTCCTTCTCCCGTTTTAAAGCCTTTAGCATAGTCTGGCTGTTATAACAGTTTATTAGCAGGGTTGTTTTCCCCTAGCTTGTATTTAATCTTAAAATTAAATCGCGTAAGCTCCTCTGCCTATCTAGCCTATCAAGGTATAAACTCCTTTATAGTCATAAAGTAGCATAGATTATAATGATCTAAGAGTACACAAGTAGTATAGCTTACGTGCTTAAGGTAGTGTCGCTACTGTTTAAAGCAGTCAACTATAGCCAGCAGTTCCTTATTATGGGTATAATACCTAACTTTAGGTCCCTAGAATTTTCTGCTGTAAAATACTACTGGTCTCTAGTAGAGCTGGGTAGGGTCTAAATACCTATTAGGTTGCAGTAGAATACCAGTAAGGGCAAAATTTAATATATTAGTGACTGTTATTAGTGGCTGATCTGGGTTAAAGTGCTATAATAGTAGAGCTTCTGTAAACTTTGCGCGTAGTTCCTAAAAGGCTTTCTATACCTTTCCAGGCCATATCCATAGTTTATACCATTTAGTTAGTCCCTTCTTAGTTTTCTTCCTTTCTACCTTTAAGCTTTTTACTCCTTAGGCTAGGTCTTACAAAGCTTTAGTAATGTAGTTAAATAGGTATTAGGCAACGTCTAAGTAGTTATAGATAAAGCGCCTATAGAAATTAGCAAAGCCTAGGAACACTTAAACATCCCAGTAGCTCTCTAGCTCCGGCCACTCTTAGATTGTCTGTACCTATACTAGGTCTATAACTACACCCATAGGCGTTATAATATAGCCCAGGAACTTAACCTGCTTAGTATTAAAGACATACTTTAACGCCTTGGCGTAGAGGCCCTAATTATCTAAATGTTCTAGTACTTCGCGGATGTGTTACTTGTGCTAATCCTTATCTTTTAAGTAGATTAAAATGTTATCTAAATAGATAACGTATATGCGGTTAACTAGTCCCCCTAAGGCTCTGTAAATATATAATTAAAATATTACAGGCGCATTGGCTAGTCCGAAAGGCATTACTAGATACTTAAAGTGGCTATATTAGGTCTTAAAGGCGGTCTTCTACTTATCCCCTTCTTTAATACAGAGCCTATAATAGGCGTCTTATAGATCCAGCTTTATAAAGATCTTGGCCTTAGATAGTTAATCCAGTATTTTGCTACCCAGTAGTAGTGGGTAACAGTTCTTAATTGTGATCTTATTAAGACTTTGATAGTTTATATATAGCCTTATAGTTCCATCTGGTTTTGGGATAAGGAGGATTAGCGCGCCTGCTAGCGACTTACTGGGCTGTATCTATCCCTTTTCTAGTAAGCTATTAAGGTACTCCTGTAGGATCTTAAGCTCTTTATAAAAGAGGTTATAAATAGAAAGGGTTGGTAGCTACTTGCCTTCTTCCAGATTAATTATATAATTGTATTCTAAGTTCTGTAAAAGGACTTTAGCTCTTCTACCTAAAAATACCCTTAGTAAGTCCCTTAGGCCTACCGGGATATTTAATAAATTAGGGTCGTGTTTGTCCTCTACATTATTGTTAGGTAGGTCTTAGAGCTCCCTTAGGACGCTTATAGGCAGTGTCGCGCGCTATAGTGGTTGTTTATATATGGTTGCCACTGTATATTAAATAGTTTCATATGGTAGCTAGTAGAGGGTAGGGAACTCCTTAACGCAGTATTTGAGGTGCTATAGCATACTCTCCGCGTATTACTTAAGCTAGAGTAACCTATAACAATGGAAGTATCTTGTGAGATCTTTAAGATCGCCGCCTCCCTTCAATATCTCTATAACCTATCTAGCAGTTCCCTGTGGGGTATCCGTTATAGAAGGGTTATTACCTATACTAGGTTTTATACCTATCTTGCTATAGAATAGGGGTTAAATCCAATACTCCTTTAGGTGTAGAGTATATACCATTTTACCTAGAGCTATATCCTCTAGGATGTCCTTTAAGCTTATTAGTAATATACACCCTTCTAATTCTTTATTGTTCCACCATTTAAAGGCTCCTATCTTAAAGCGTATTTTAGGATCTATTTCTGCAAGCTAAGGATATCTAAGGATAAGGTTATAACCTATAAAGTTAGCCACCTAGAAGGGTTGCGGGCCAACTACCTTGGTATGGTTGTATATATTGGCTACTAATACTGTGAGCTTATAGGCGCTATATAGTTTAATCTAATGCTTATTTAGGAAGCCTATAATAGGTTTCCGCTACCTTAGCAATAGGATAAGTTTATGCTCTTTTGCTAAATTATACTGTATAAGGTTAATTTCGGCGCCGCTGTTATATAGTGCTTAGAACTAACACGTCTTGCCCATAGGGAGTGTTATTTCTAGCTTAACAGCAATATAGAGTCTTCCCTTCTATATCTTGCCCTAGTTATAGCTAGAAGACGTCTATAACTAGGGCTTCTCTTTTTTTAGTTTATTAGTGCGTTTATCGCCCTGCTTGTTTTTTTAATAAGAATGTCCTTTTGGCTTCTCAGAGTGTTCCTATAAGGGTATTAGATAGATATTAGGTTAGCTATGGGAATCTTTTCTACTGCTTAAGGCTCCTAACTTTAACCATTCTAAAGTTCTCTTTAAGAACGGCTTCTTTAAAAACTAGGTCTGCTCTATATTACTACTAGAGTGCCCACACTTTTAGCTACCCCCTAGCTTCTTACTAGAAGAGGTCTAGTTCCTTACTATATCCTTAGCATTTAGAACCGCTCATTTAAAATCCGCATATATGGTAATCCGCGGTAGGGCTCCTACGCACTTTATTTCATCATAAATTACTGGCTTAATTCTAGCCTAGATAAATCCAATCTTCTCCATTTTATAGACGCTGCCGTCCTTATTTTTAAAGGGCTCTAAATCTATCTGTTAAGCATAAGTTTTTATAAAGTTTATAAACTGGCGGAAATCTTAATGGTCTAGCTGTGTACCATTCCAGAATTGTTCTACGTTATTATATTATATAATATGCAGATCTTAGGTCCAACCCTTTAGGAAGGTCTGCAGCTGTGGCTATATAGTAATTTACTCTTTATTAAGTTAATTAAGCGCAATCTAGTTTAGCAATTAGTCTTTAATCTTGCTGATAATCTACTATATATATTCTTTAGTATCATCTTATATTATTAGCATCTTAAAGAAGTTGTCCACCTCGCGAACCCAATTGTCTAAATGTTAGGCGCTAGGTCTATAGTGGAGTTCTAAACTGCCAAAGGCCTTGGCTAATTAATCTATATCCTTTTTTTATTTATTGCGTAGGTGCCTCTCTAAGTCTTCCACACTTCCTTAGGTAGGTACTAGGTAGCCCCTAGGAAGCCCTTAGCCTTAGCTAGGTTATAAAAGAACTTATTTAGCTTAGATTAAACCCTACTAGATCTAAATTTGCCCTTAAAGGGTTCTAATATATTTATTAGTAGCTTCCTCCCATATGGCTTCTAAGAGCCTTATAACAGCTTTCTAATATCCGTCTTAAAGGATATTAGTATAGGGCTCTTGACTTTCTAAACTTAGGCCTAGGGAAGCTCCAGCTATAGAGGTAGTATTAGTACTAGTAGCTGGTGCGGATTTCCCAACAAGCCTTAGGTCTTAAGTTAGTGTTTAGGTTAGATTACCTAAAGGGGTAGGCCTGCTTGGCTCATAAGCAGTCTATATACTACCACTATGCCAATTATAGGCTGGTGGTCTTCTAGGAGGGTTCCGGTTGGGCCCCTAGTTAGACACATTAGTATATTCCTCTAGTATTTCTAGCTTATAGGAAGATCTTAAAGTTACCTCTAGCGCTTAGTTTTCTAATTGGCCTAGGTAGGGCCAGAGGGGTTCCGGTTACTTTCTAGCGGTGTTACATCCATTATAGAAGGTGTCTGCGTTTTCCTTAGCGGTAACTATAGGCGTGTAAGAGTCTTTGAGCTCCTAGTACATCTAGGTGTTAGGGCTTATTCAGCCATCTTGCCCAGAGGTTTATATTATTGCAATCTCTTACTGTTAGAGTGACCTTCCTGCCTTAATACAACGGCTTTCCATAAGGTATTTATGGAGTTTCCGTTTAGGTCGTTGCGAGATTTTAAGGGAGGATGGTGGATGTAAACAAAAGATATAAATAAATAATCTGGTCCTTAAAGCCTGCTGCCCCTCCAAATAGAGTAGGAAGGATTTAAATATAAGGGGACTTTATAGACAGGGGGCTATAAGGCACGATTATGGAACAGGATAAATTGGTAAGAGAGACAAATCCTTGAGGAGGTAAGGCCTCTAGGATTGTGGAGACTATATACTACGGGCACGTGCCTCCGGCACGTAACCGGCGACTATCTAAGGGGCGTCCAAAGGTTGTCCTAAGGGCAGCCCGAGGTAACCGCAATAATATCCCTTATAGCTCTATAGTATTTATAAAATAAAAGGTACTTAGAGAGCTGTGGAGCCATATAAGGATAGCGTCATTAATCTTAGCCATAGTATTATTGTAAATGGTTAGGATAGCGCGATTATGGAAGGTATTAGGAGTAGTATATACCTATATAAGTAGTTATGGAGGGTATATATGCTTATAGAAGGGTTCTTTAGACCATAACTAGGCTATACTAGGTAGGATAGTAACGCTGCTAGATAGGGATATATTATAGGATAAGCTCTGTACCTAAGCTGCGAACTACTAATTAGCCTTACCCTAGCGGACACGTATATTTAACCACAGGAATAGTATATAGAAGGTAGGCTAGAGGAACAACTACTATAGGTAGGCACTTATAATAGCTGCGCGGTTCCCCTATAGGATAACAGGCAATGTTTAAGCAAAGTTGCTACCTAAGATAGTAGGGAGTCTGCTAAAGGTAGAGTTGTTAGAATAGACGTCTATAAGTATATAGTGTATAGCTTTAAAGTAGTAGCAGTACTGTATTAGCACCTTATCCTAGATAAGCAAAGAGGTACAGTATAAAAGCTTGGCTAGATTTAAGCTTTTAGAGACATTATAAATAGACTCTTTATATAGATTAATAGGTATCTAAAAATAGGAGTAGGTAGTACGGCCACTAAGTAGTAGAAGGGCGGTAATACTAGAAAAAGCTACATAAAGAATAACCTTACTGTATAAGCGGTAGTAGTGGCAGAGGTAGTAATAGAGAAATGTTTTACTAGTGCCTATAAGGCCCTAGAGGAAGAAGCGGGCGGTCTGCGGATCTATATCTATAGCGGTAATAATAGTATTAAAGCACGCTGCGTAATCTGTATTTAGCTGCTAGCGCAGCTTAATAAACTAGCATCCTTCCTCTATATAGTTATACTATAGCTTTGCTATAAGAAGTGGGTTATTTTACTCTGTAATAACATCCCACTAGTGCTAGAACTAGGGTAGGCTATAGTCTATAAGCGTCTTTTAGTAATCTATAAGTATTTAATAGATAAGGTATAGGCTATAATTAAAATGGATATTATTATCCTTACTAGCTATAGGAGGAGTATTAGGTTAGCGGGCTAGAAAGTAAGGCAGATTATTATAAATAGACTATTTAAAGCGGTCTTATAAAGCAACTGGCTCCATAATAGGGCTGTAAACTAAAGTAGTTATAAATAAGGAGCGTAGCTAGGCGCTAATAGTAAAAATATAAGCCTCTATTAAGTAATTAATTTACTTATAGTTATCCTCTAGTAGCCCTAAGGCTATATAGGTGGCCTAGAAGGTTAGATAGACTATACTAGCAATAGTATAGAGGTTTTTAAAGGAGGTAGGGCTGGGAATAGATATTAGTAATAGCTATAAGTAGAACCTCTTGCCTATAACGGGACTGTAGTAATATATACAGCATATTATAAGGCCTTGCTAGTATAGACGCCACTCCTATTACTTTAAATAAAAGATATATTGCTTAGGGAAGTCTTAATATAGGCAGTTACGGCCATTCTTATGCTCTGTATTATACTTAAAAAAGGCTATTAGTATAGAGTAAGAGAGCTTAAGGCGCTGCTAGATCTCCTTAGCAGACTAATTAGGCTAAAAGTATATAGACTACTTGCCTAAAAGGTGCACCGCAAGCTAGGTTATAAGGGGGGACTTATTATAAATAGAAAGCTTAAATAGCCGCTAGATAGCTTTAGAGGGGCTAATATAATGGCCCTATAAATGCTTATTTACCTTATTGCCGTCCGTAAGCCATAAAGTTGTTACGAAGTTTAAATAGAGCAGTTTATTGATAAAATGGGTTAATTAATTAATAATCTTAAGTTGTCTTAACTTAATCGTTCTAATAAGCCCCTAGGGCTTTAAGCTATAAAGAGACTTTGTAGTACACGGGCTCCGTGCACATAACTTATACATATAACCCACGCCTTTAGAGAATATAGATTATCTAACACACCCCCTTAGCTTTAAGCTCTTTAAAGTCAAAGCTAACCACCTTCTCATATCCATTAATAAGTTAATTAAACCGTAATCTTATCTAAATCCTTCTGTCCTGCTCTAATACTATCCCTTAGATCCTCTAGTTGCTTCTCCTTATTTAGCCGCTCCTTAATATCTATTATTCCAATTATATTAACAAAGTTTTAAAACCTCTGCTTGGGTAGAGCCTTTATAAGTCCATTAGCAATTATCTCCTTTATTGCTATCTATTAAAATCGTACTTATCTTATTGCGTATTCCTGACGTAGCCAGTATTAATAGATATCAATATGTCGGAGCTTTGTAATTAGCTTTGCCGTGTCTTTTATAATTAGTTAAAGCGTCTAGGTATTGTCGCATTTAATAATTAAAGGCTTATTTAATTGTAACGTTATTGCTTTAAACACCCTGCTAATAAAGATAGCTTCCTTTACTATCTATAATAGGGCTAACAACTCAGCTTCTATACTCGACGTTATAACTATACCCTATTTATTTGCTCTCTAGGCAATTAGTCCTCTAAATAGCTTTATAATATATCCTTATAAGCTCTTTCTATCAACGGAGTTGTCTATAAATAATGCATCGCTGGCACAAATAAATAATTGCGCTTTGCTTCTACCGTCTCTTCCATTATCTTATCCTTTATTATATATTCCTTTATCTCTCCCTCTACCATTTATTCCTTTCTTATCTCCTCTATAGCGGATTGCTCTGCTCCTTATGCTATATAGATACTGGATAACTCCGTCTACCACTTAATAGTGCTTTTAGCCTAGGTTCTAATTAAACCTTGCTAACTGTAATACTGCAAAGGCAATATCTAAACGTATTATAGTGGCTACATAGAGTACTAAACCCAATTTTCTCTAATATAGCATTATAGAGGCTAGTAGGGATATAGGACGGACTAATAGGTCTATATTAAGGGACAGACGCGTTAAATGGATTAATTAGTAATTAGTAGGGAGGAGTTCTAATTCTGTTATAGGAGTATCTGGAAGACGCCCTTTAAGATCTATCTTATACTAATTAGCTATCTTCTTAATATAGGCTTCCTAAAATAGCCATAGGAGCCTCTAGCTACAATTATATAGCATATATATTCCTAGGAACTATTTTAGCTCGCTAAGGGTACTTATCTGGTATTCCTTACTTAGCTCCTTAATTACTGTCGATATTACTTCCGGTGATACGTATCGCTATTGCAATAGTATTAGGGTGGTAACTGATTTGATTGATGCTTGATTGATTCTCCTATTCTACAGGTAGAATTTGGTGGATTTCCTAAGCTCGCTTAGCTCACGTAACCAACCCCTTTTGACTCGCGTTCGTAGGCAAGTTGCCGCAAATTGCCCTAGATCGCCGTCACGTGATGGCAATTTGCGGTCACATGACTACAAAGACGCAACCTTGATCAGACAATTACTTCTTAAGCTTTCTTCTTATCTATCTTTTAATAGCAGAAGACAATATTATTAACATAGAAGAAGATAACTATTCCTCCCTTTAGCATAATATACGGCTTCTATAAAACCTCTTTAAAACCTAATTCATTTAACAAGCTCGTGAAATTCTTTTGCCATAATAAAGGGCTTTTCTTAAGCGCAGTACTTTATCTATCTTTCCTTTACTGAACCCTGGCGGTAGCTTTATATAGACAACCTCATCAAGATTGTAATGGATAAACGCGTTAACAGCATCTATCTATATTGTCTTTAGGTTAAATTTTATAGTAATCGCCATAAGGGTTCGGAAGGTCGTATTGGCTAATATAGTAGCTCTTATAGGTAGGTTACCTAGGGCCTATTAATTTCCGTATACTACTAAGCGTGCTTTATATTTCTGTAGGAACCCATACTTATCCGTTTTATAGATAAACACCTATGTTAGGCTAAGGACCTACTATCCTTTTACGTGCTTCTTATCTGTTTCTTAAAACGACCTTATTTAATAATAGGATTGGAGGTAGGCTTGTTAAGCTTCTTAAAACTAATCTTAAAGAGGGTGTACATTAAGGTCCTTAATTAACTAAGGTGGCAAAGGTAAGTTCTTTCTATATAATCTAACATTATATATTCTGCCTAATTTTAGCTTGCTGTTATTGTTACGGCGCTGGTAGAAAACGGTGGATCTTGGCAGACGTGGATTATAGTAGACGCGAGTTACGTAACTCGAGGACCGCATAAAATATCAAGCGGCGCTGCTATTCTTCTCCTTCCTTTCTCTAGCTTTGGATCCTCGTTTATAGACTACCAATTATATAGGCTTGCGCGTCCCTTATGCCGTGCTCGTGCCTTAATTAACTAAGTCGCTAATATTATCTAAAGCTCATTATTACTCTTTCTTCCTGAGAAGGAACTTAAAAATATCTATCTATAAAACCACAAACAGGACAAGGACATAGAATAGGACCCTAAGGATATTACTAGGACTATAAGGATAGGATAGACCTAAGAACTAAAAGAACATAAACAGAACGCGAAACCTAAGAATAGGATACGCACGGACTAGAACCCCTAGAAAATAAATAAACACTGGAAATTACCTAATACCCCTACCACTATGCCAAGAAATACAGCAGCCGGCAAAGCCGTTGTAGGACCCGCAAATACCTCTAATGGTGAAACAGTCGCCGTTGCGACCCCCTAGGAAGAGCTTGTAGCAGCTAATGCCGAAATTGAACGGCTTTGAGAGCTGCTTAAAACTAGAGACACCCCTATACCTAGCAAGGAGTTATTAGACACCTAGAGACTTACTATAGTCCTTAAGGCCCTAGCCCAACGTATAGCATTAGCATTATTATGGTCCGTAAAGGTTATAGACCCCCTATTACTTATAGACGGAACTAACCCTATATTTAATAACTAGAAGCTTTAATTGCAGGATAAGCTTGAAGTTAATATAGACCACTTCCCTACTACTTAAGCTAAGATGGCCTACGTCTTCGGCCGTACCGGCGGAGACGTATAGACGCACCTACATCTGCAATACGCCTAGGACTCGGCAGATCCCTTCCTTTTTGGAGACGAGATAATTAACCACTTGTCTTCCATCTACGAGGACCCCTTTAAGGTATAAAACGCCCGCCTTAATTATAAAGCTCTTAATATAAAGACGACGGAGACCTTTTTAGCCTTCTAGACCCGCTTTCTGCACCTAGCCGGCTAAGCCTAAATTCCCTATAAAGACCTAATGCTGGATCTCTTTAACAAGCTTACCCTAGACCTATAGCGCGCCGTACTACCAGTTTTTACTACTATATAGACGCTAAAGGTACTTATAGACTACTACCTATTTATTAACTAAGGCCTCTGTTAAATTAAGGCATAAGCTAAGCGGTATAAAGCTAGAAACTCTCTAAACCAAACCGTAAGCACTATATAAACGGCCCGTAACACTCTAGCACGATCTATAACTCCTATAGCACCAGCCGTATAGCCCGCCGTTAATTTAGCAGCTAGCTGTATAGCTAATCCTGCTGCGGGTCTAGCGTATACTTAGCCTACATATAACGACCCTTGTAAATAGGCCCTTAGTAATTAAGGAGCTTGCTTCTTATATAGCTAGAAAGACCATTTTGCAAAGAATTGCTAGATAAAGGTAAAAACGGGCAAGGTTCTATTAATTTAGGAGGATAGTATGGAGTTAGAAAAAGAGGAACCTTAGAGAAAGACTCCTCTCTAGGGTTAAAAGGAATTAATATGTTATATATTAATCTGGGTTGGCTAGTTAGTAGAAGAAGCTGCACTATCCCTTATACTTTATTTCGTAATAGATATTAAGTTTTAACCTCCGCTTTAGCTAACTCTGGAGCGAATACCTTTACCTTAATAGATACCTAGTGCGCCGTAAAGCTAGCTGAATTTTTAAATACGCCTCTTAAGGAACTGCCTAAACCAGTTCCTATTCGCGGGTATAACAGATAAATAGGACTACCTATTATAACTATCTTACGGATCTACCTCCGTGTTAATAGACAAAGGCAGTATAATATCCCCTTTCTTATTATAGACCTAGGAAGCCATAATATGATCTTTAGAAGAAAATAGCTAGCCTATTTAGGCTTACAGCTTGACATATAGAGTAGACGGCTTATCTGGCCCGAATCCCTACCCCTAACCCCTTCCTTTATAAAAGAAATTAGTATTATAATGGAAAACCTTGTACGGCCCTAGATTGATACTATTTACTAGGCCGATGCTATGCGTAGGGACTAGGCCTTTAAGAAAGATATATAGCTTAATCTGTAACGAATTCGTATACTACACCGCCCCTAGACTACCTATATTACGCCACCCGCACTAGAGATCTAGGAAATTAGTAGTAACCTAGCTAAGTCCCCCACGGAGAACTTAGGCCCTACGCAGCTATAAAGGAAGGCCAGGAATACCAGACGCTATACTAAACTAATAGACTAGAAGGACAACTTATGGAAAATAGAACGTAAGCTAAGGAAGACTATAAACCCTATACCGCAAAATACGGCTTAATAAAAGTCTATAAAGAAACCTACGGACCTTCCCCTAGTTAATATCTGCTGTATTAGCGCCGTAGGATTCTACCAGAACTTAGTCCAACTTAATACCATTACCTTTACTACCAGCTTATATAAAATCGATTAAATAATTGAGGAAAAGGAAAGCGAGCTTAGCGGATAGGAAAGTGAGCTTATAGATAAGGAGCTAGTAGAACAAAAACTGCCCTATTAACACTAGAAATTCAAGGATGTATTCTCTAAGGCAGCGTCTGATATACTCCCACCTTACTAACCTTACGACTATAAGATTAAGATTAAGCCAGACAAGGAAAACACCCTTAGTTATAGCCCCCTTTATCAGCAGTCTACTGCCGAATTATAGGCTATAAAGTAGTACCTTATTAATAACCTAAATAAGGGCTTTATTGAGCCTAGTTAAGCCCCTTTTAACTCGCCTATTCTCTTTACTAAGAAGCTAAATAGAGGACTTCGTTTCTACATTAACTACTATAAACTTAATAATATAACCCGCAAGGACCGCTACCCCCTGCCCTTACTTAATGAGACTCTAGCCCAAATAAGTAGAGCTAAAATCTTTACTAAGCTTGATATCCGTTAGGCTTTTTACCAGATTAGGATGGACTCTAGATTAGAAAACCTTACTATATTTTAGACCCGTTACGGAATATATAAATATAAAATACTTCCCTTTAGACTGACTAACGGACTAGCTACGTACTAGCGATATATAAATAATATACTCTTTAACTACCTTAACAACTTCTGTACGGCCTACCTAGATAACATTATAATTTACTCTAAGAATAAGTTAGAATATGAGGAGCATGTCTATAAAGTTCTATAACGGCTCCAAAAGGCTAGCCTCTAGGCCGATATTAGGAAATTGGAATTTAGTATTAAGCGTATAAAGTACCTAGGGTTTATTATTAGTATAAATAGAATTGAGGCAGACCTAGAAAAGACGACTATAATTAACTAATAGATACTCCTAAGGACTGTAAAGGGGGTATAGTTATTCTTAGGGTTCTGCAACTTCTACTAACACTTTATTAAAAACTATAGTAGAATTACCCGGCCCCTAAGCTAACTTACCCACAAGGACCGGCCCTTTTACTTTAATACCGTATATAGGCAGGCCTTTAATAAGCTTAAGAAACGACTAGTCTCTGCTTCCTTGCTCGCCCACTTTAACCTAGAACGGCCCTTAATGCTAGAAACTAATGCCTTAGACAGTATTATAGCTGGCGTTTACTCCCAAAAGCAGACGGACGGAAAATGGCACCCTATTGCTTACTATTTAAAGACTATAATAGATGCTAAGCTGAATTACCCAATTCACGATAAAGAAATACTGGCTATTATCTTTAGCTTTTAGTACTGGCGAACACAGTTAGAAGGAGCCCCTAAGCCTATTTAAGTAGTTTCGGACTATAAAGCCCTAGAATATTTTATAATAACAAAGGCCCTTACAGCCCGGTAGGCACGCTAGGCAGAGGTCCTATCCTAGTTTAACTTCCTAATTATGTATAGGCTAGGTGCTACTAACCATATAGATGCTCTTATAAGGCGTAAACAGGACCTAGATAACTAGGCAGCTGCGAAGATCTTATTACAGACTTAGACGCTACTATAACCAGAATGCCTTAACCCCTAAATATAGGCAGAACTAAATACGGACCCTTTAAGCGCTGAGATATGTCCTGTTAATTCTATAGAACTTAACCTTATTAATAAACTGCTATAGGCAAACCGTACGGCCCCTTCTCTATAGGAGTACCGTAAAAAGGCAAAGGATTCTACCAGCCTATGGTCCCTAGAAAACGGACTACTTAAGTACTAGAAACAGCTAGTAGTAGCAAATAAATAGAACTTACAGACTTAGCTTATCGCTAAAGTATATGCTTAGGTCTCTATGGCCCACCCTAGAAAGAATAAGACCTATAAGATTATTGGTAACCGTTACTACTAGCCCAGAATAGTTACGGATATTAACTGCTCTATATAGAACTGCGACAACTGCCATAGGTCTATAATTCCACAAGACAAGACCTTAGGGCTATTAAAGCCCCTCCCAATACCAGAACGCCCCTAGTAGTATATCTCTATAGACTTCCACAAGTTACCTACGGACCGCGACGGATATAATATGGTTATAATCCTAGTTAACCGCTTTAGCAAGCGCCCGTTCTTAATTCCCTGTTATAAAAATATTAATTCTAAAGAGGCGGCCTGACAATATATCCACTATGTTTACCAAATTTACGGACTACTAAATACTATCGTATCCGACCACGGGCCGCAGTTTATATTAGCCTTCTAGAACGAGTTTACCCGGATCCTAGGTATTAGGCTAAAGCTCTCTATAGTATACCACCCCTAGACAGACGGTTAGACGGAGATTATAAATTAATACTTGGACCAGAGACTCCGGCCCTTTGTTAACTACTTTTAGGACAACTAGAGCGAACTACTACCTATAATAGACTACGCCCAGGCAACCCTACCCTATAACTCTACAGGGTTTACACCTATTTAGCTAGAAATGGGATACTTACCTTATATAAGCTTCAACTGGGAAAGACCGGAAGGACCATAGACAGTACGCGAAAAACTATCTTATAAGGAAGTATAGCAATATACTAGACGCTTAGAAGAAGCATAGACGGTAGCCTATAAGAACCTAGAGAAGGCCTAGAAATCGATAGAATAGTAGGTAAATAAGCACAGGCGCGAGCCTAACTTTACTATAGGCGACAAGGTCTAGGTTATAATAAAGAACTAAAAGACAGAACGGCCTAGCCATAAGCTAGACTATAAGATGGCGGGACCGTATAAGATCCTTAATAAAGAAGGCAACTTATATAAGGTTAAACTCCTAGACTTAATTAAAGTCCACTCCGTTTTCTTACCAGATAAGCTACGGAAAGCTATAAATAACCTACTACCTGGACAAAAGAATGAGCCTCTAGTGCCGATTTAAGTTAATGGCGATAATAAATGGGAAGTTAATGAAATACTAGCCTATAAACTAGTACGAGGAACGCTAAAATACCGTGTCTAATGGAAAGGTTACGATCTAGACCCAACCTAGTACCCCGCTTAGAATTTTATAGGTTACCCCTAGAAGCTTAAAGAGTTCCATAACTAATACCCTAACAAGCTAGGACCCCCGAAGTATCTAGACGAGTAGATAAAGTGCTAGTATAGCAAAGATAATAAGCTACCTGTTAAGCATACAGATAAGAACACCCTACGGACATAAATACGGACATACAAAGCCTAAGGGCAGGCTTTTTCGGAGGGGGGGTAATGTTACGGCGCTGGTGGAAAACGGTGGATCTTGGCAGATGTGGATTATAGTAGACGCGAGTTACATAACTTAAGGACCGCATAAAATATTAAGCGGCGCTGCTATTCTTCTCCTTCCTTTCTCTAGCTTTAGATCCTCGTTTATAGACTACTAATTGTACAGGCTTGCGCGTCCCTCATGCCGTGCTCGTGCCTCGATTGACTGAGTCGCTAACAGTTATTAAGTTAACTATTAAGGTTAAACTTCCTTCCTACTACAAAGGCGTTATAATAGGCTGAGGTAATCCTTTTAGTAACAAAGTCTTTAAACCTATTATCGCCGGCTTCCTTAAATAAGTCTTTAACCAAGTTGTTAAACACTCCCTAAGTATAAAACCTATCTCCTACTTAGTTAACAGTGTCCTAATTAGTATCTGACTTTATAGGATACTTAACGTAAAAGGCACATGGAGATTCTTCGTCTTCTTCTATTAGAGGTGGCGTATAATATATATTTTTAAGGGCTCTTATAAGCTTAATATCTACTAACTTATTAAAGGCTTAAACTAGCTTATCAACGTCATTATCTTCCTCTTAAATTAATGGTTTAAATACTTCTTTATTATCTTCCAGAAGAACCTTGTTCTTAGTTAGGGTATTAGGGAGTTAAATCTTCTTAATCAGCGTGTCTAATTTAGCGTATAGGTCCTTTAAGATGTCCATTTACTTACTATTAAAGAACGTCTTTTTGTTAAAGATAATATCCCTTATAGAGATAACAATACCCTTATATAGGATCTAAATCCTATAAATATTAGTAGAGTTATAGCCAATAAGGTAGCTAATATAGGCTCGCGGATTTAGCTTACTTAGTCTTTTCTTCTTTAGCTAGGCATCAAACGTCATCGCATACGCCCTACAGCCGTAGGCTTTTAGATGCGCTAATTGTGGTTTTCTTAATCTCCTATTTACTAGGTAGGTATAGAACCTTTTATATAGCAATTTTTATCCATTGCTTTCCCGTAGCGTTTAATCTCAAAAGTAGACTATATAGTTAACTATCTCGTTCTATAGATTATATAGTAGATTGGTAGTAATTCTCATTACACGTCCTTTCTCAATAATTACACCCCCTAAGCATTTGGCGGTATTATTCCAAGCTTAAGTATATAGCGCCAAAGGCTTAAATATAATCCCTTAAGTCCGTAGCCATTTAAGGGTTCTCTTTCTCCCTAGCTCATTATCTAATCTAATAGTGTTAACTTTAAGGTTATACCTTAAACAAATCCATTAGATAAAATCTTTAAGCACTTATAGTGTCTCCTTCTCCTTACTATGCGTCGTTATAAAATATGAGAAGGATCTTCCTAAGAAGGTGTTATAGATAAGCATAACTTGTATAAATCCAGTATGCGCTTCCTTAAGGTCAGTCTAGTTAATATAGAGGTCAAAACAGGGTTTATTAATTTTCTGTTTTAAGAAACTTCTTAAGACCTAACGCTTAATTTTGGTAAGACTATAGTATTAACATTCCGTTATCTTAGGGCCTTAAAGCTTAACTCCTAGGGCATTAAGACCTAAATAATGAAGGCTTATAGGTCCTAGATGTCCTAGACGTAAATACCATAGATATACATCTCCTTTTAAATCTGGATAAAAATCTCTTAATAATGCTCTACGCTTCCTTTAACATAGTAGCAGTCGGCTTATATTAAACACTAATAAACTTCCGAGCCAAACGTATTTAATAGTCTATTGTGTATAACGTTCTTCCATTTAATATAGAATTATATTATCCTTCTAAACTAAAAGATTGTTATCTCCTTTATTGTCCTAGTAGTACCCTTGTTTTTAAAGTAGACAGAACAATACTAGATTTGTGTTAAAGTCCGTATAAAAGGCAACGTCCTTAAGACGTAGTATTCCCTTACTCTTGTCTAGTTTTATAACTTAGATAGTAATATCGCTATAACCTAGTATAGGCACTTCTAAGCTGCCGGCGATAATATATTTGTATCTTAGAGCTTTCCTAAAGTTGTAAAAACAAGAGAGATTATTAAAGATATAGAGAGTGGTTCCTAAGTCAAGAATAGTTAATAGCTTTACTAGATGGTGTTAACCGGTGTAAAACGATTCTAAGAATATCGTATTAGCTTCTCCTTTGATCTTCCTAACTATCTTCTAACTCTCGTCCTATTATTATTAAGCTTTATTAACATTTAATTCCTTAAGCCTAAGTCGTTCTACTTAGGCAGCTAGATCCTTATTAAGCTCTATTTTTTTATATACCTTTTTTATACATATGCCCTTGGCATTAAATCCCTTAGGCCTTTTACACTTAAATAGATACCAATAGTTAGGAAGGGTATGTCCCCTTATATTATATACCAGGTATTTTAGGTTTTTTAACTTCTTAGAAGATATCTCTTTAGTTAAATTTATCCCTACCCTTTTTTAACTACAAAATAAGCTATTCCCTTTTCCCTTTTAGACTTTAGTAGTAATAGAGATATCCTCTTTAGACTCTCCTATAAAGTCTATATTAAATACACTCCCTCTAGTAGTTAAAGATGGTACGACTTTTAAAAGGTTTGCGAATGCTTCCTATAGCTTTATTACTACTTTATAGTATTCTAATAAGTAAGCCTTTTTAGTATTATTTGCCTATTTAGTATATATAACAAAATAAGTTTCGCTTATAGGTTATATTATATTCGCAAGGTCCATTAGCCAGATCCTATTAACCATCTATAGAAGACTATGCTTCTCTACTATCTTTATTATATACTCCCATTGGTTAAGCCACTAGGTAATTTTTACCTACTTAAATCCCTTAAGTAATTCTATATATTACAATTGTACCTTCCTTATTATAAAGTTCTTTAAGGGTTTAGTATCTTCTTTTAAACAAATTAGCCATTCTTTGACTATAAGAGAAGGGTCGAGCAGTAGCTTCTTCTAAATTAATACTATAGACATAATTTAGGTACAGATCTGTTAAAGATAATCTTTTTATCTAAGGAAATACTTTATATCCTAGTCGTAGTACCATCTGCTATTCTTGTATACTTTCTGTTAATTCGTCAAGAGCTATGCATATAAGGTTGCATTCTCGTTAAAATCTATAACCTTTAGAAGAGGTGGTTTTTCAAATAGACCTTCTTAAGGTGCTTCTGTGGCTAGGTTAACATAGGCCCAAATTTGCTAATCTATAAGGACTTGGAGTTGCTATAGCCATTATTCCCAGTCTTCTGGCTTATTGAGGATAATTGTTGTTAACGAACTCATTAGTGGAGTTATTTGACTAATAGGCAAGTAAGGAATTAAGATAGTATTTTATCGTTAGGATCGTCCTTATCATTAGGATTGTCCTTATTATTAGGGTCGTTCTATAATAATTAAGGTGGAATCTTATAGGATCTCGTGGAATCTCGTGGAAGAATCGTCCTATAATAATTAAGGTAGGATTTCTATTAGAGTCTACGTTTTAACAATAAAATATTAGAGTCTAACAATAAGTGTAACGGAACCTTGTAGCAAGAACTACGGTGGGTCCTGTTATTGGGCCGGGTATATAGATATAAACAGGTCAACAACGTAATAATAACTGGTGGAGTAGTTGCCTAACAAATTAACTCTAATTATATTCTAAGATTTACTACAAAGAGAGAACTATCTGGGTAGGGACTATAGTCCTTTAAATATATAATTATACGCCTAAGAAATCCCTTCGCTTTATAAGGTATGTGTGCTCTGTCTGCTCCGTTATAGATTATATAGATTATATAGATTATATAGATTACATTACGTAATCTCGGCTACTATTTCTTGTTATATGGTTCCACTAGATCTATTCTGGACTGTGCTTATATTAACTAACTAGCTTCCGCCGACTCCTCTCCAAGTAGTTATAATATTGTACTTAAGCTATCCATAACACCATCTCCCTTCTCTTTATCTTTATCCTTAAAGATTTCTAATACCTCTAAGTCGTTTACTAGAGGTGTAATATCTGTTTAATTAATCTGGTTAATATCCTTACTTATTATACCTAAAGCATCCTCTTTTTCTTCTACAGCTCGTCGGTCTTATACCGTTGCTGCAATACTATCTCTGGGTGAGATAATACCGTCTCTGTGTTCTTGTTGTGCGAAAGAGGGGTTAGTTTATATTACACTAGCGAGTCCTTTGTCTTAATAACCTTTTTCTTACTTAGAGTGCACTAAAGCAAACGTTTAATTGTCCTATAACGTTCGCTCCATTTTTAACACTAAGTGTGCGTGTCCTATAACTCTTAATAGTCTTTAGGTTCCCTAAGTAACTTATTATAAGGTCTTATATTTAATCTACCGCTAAAAAGCTTAACGGTAAGCTAGCCTCCGCGCTGCTTAAGGTTTAACGTGTCTTAGAAAAGTCTGTATATACCCTTAAAGCTTAGCGTCTAGCTCACGCTTATCTTTAACGCCTTAAACGTGTTTATAAGAAGGTCCGTTCTAAGAAGTGGAAACTTGTTTAATAGGGTCTGTCTAAGCTGGGTAATAAAAGAACGGACTTTCCTCCTATAAGGGAAATAACTCCAAGTAGCTCGGCAATTGCTCCTCTTAGGTCCCCCTTAGGTAACTTATTCTTTGGCGATTCTTCTTTATTAATACTACCTAACCTACTTTCTTTTAATACTCCTATACCTTTCCTATAGCGTTCTCTAGATTACTTAGTAGTTCCTAGGTAGTCTTACTATAGCCTATCCACTTTATTTTATACTACGTTCCGTTATCTATATCCTTATAACTAATAATCTTTAAAACTTGCTATTTGTCTTCTTCTTGCCCTCTATATATATCTGCCTTATAGACTAGTAGTTCAATATTTCCATATACTAGCTCTAGCATTGCGATATATTATATAGGGTAAATTTTTATTTTGGCTAATAGGTTCAACTTAAACATAACTAATAAAATTCTTTGCGTAATTTTAAAAGGTCCTAGTCTAACATAGTTTAATTTCTTACTTAGTTGTTAACTCTTGAAATTTTTGTATAGTAGCTATACTTTATCTCCCTCCTTAAGATCTGGTCCCTTAGATCTCTTAGCATTATAGTACCTTTTTATTCGCTTTTATACTAGTTTAGCTGTTTCTTTAAGGTCTGTATAAAGATTTATTAAAGTCTCTATTCTTTCTTTAGCTATGCGACTCGTCTTCTTTACTTAATATAGTGATAATAATAATCTTGGCTTATATCCGTAATTCGCCTTAAATAGTAACGTTCCCATTCCTTCTTATAGTGTTACATTATATGCAAACTATATAACTAGTAATAATAATACCCAATTATTCTGTGCATAATTAATATAATACCTTAGATACTATTCTAGTGTCTAGTTTAATCTTTCTATTTATCCGTCCGTCTGCAGATAATACGCTATTAAGGTTACTACGCAAACTCCTTATTCCACCAAGAATACCTCCTAGAATACTGCTATGAATCTCAGATCCCTGTCCAATATAACCTTATTTAGTACTCTATGTCTTACAAACACTTCCTTAATATAGATTCTAGCAACATCCTCTACTAATATCTCTTTTATACACGCTATAAAGTATCCCCACTTTATAAGCTTGTCCACTATTACTAAAATCGCATTATAATCTTGTCCTGTAATAGGATCTTTTAACTTTAGTAACTTAATAATAAAGTCCTATAATATAACTTCCTATAGTCTTTCTGGTATTTTAATAGGTTATAGCCCTCCGTACGGCTTATACCTTATTAGTTTGTTTCTTTAGCAATCTAAACATTCTCTTATAACTTGTCTTACTAGTCCCCAGATTCCTTAAACAATATATTCCTCTTAAAGTCTTAACACTAAGCCTGTAGCTCCGCTGTGTCCTTAAGTTAGTCCCTTGTGGAATAACTTAATAAACTCTTTTTCAATAGACCTTAGAACATAGGTTGCTTCTCTATTTTTATACTATTCCGTATCCAGATCCTCTACCTATGCTTCTTAGATCTTCTATGTCCAATCACTCTCTGGTAATTTATAGATCTGCCCTTCTTTAGTTGCTATAATCTTCGGATAATTATACCTAATTAATCTATCTTAATCCTTTCACAATAAAGCTCCTAATAGCTTTTTATTATTTTATAGTTTAGCCTTCCTGCTTAGGGCATCTGCTCGTGCATTGTCTGTACCCTTAGTATGCTGAATTTTAAAATGGTATTCCGTAAGCATTTCCGCCTATCTAACCTGTCTTTAGTTGAGTTCCTTTATTGTTAGGAATCCTATAAGGTTCTTATAATCCGTTTTAACCACAAATGGTTTCTCTGTGCCTTGCAAGAATACTCTCTATTTCTTTAACGCTGTAACTATACCTAACAACTCCTTGTTATAGATATTATAGTTTAGTTCTAGTGGTATTATCTTCTAACTATAGTATGCTATTGGATGCCATGCGTCCTAATGCTTCTGTAGTAAATATGCTCCTAGTGCGAAGTCTAATATATCTATCTTAACAACTATCTCTAACTTTGGTTGGTAGATCTTAAGGATTAGTTCTTAGGTAAATAACTCTTTAAGTTCTTGGAATAGCTTCTTCTACTCGCTATCCTAAACCTACAGTTCCTCCTTTTTTGTTAACCTTATGAATGATTTAATGCTCTTTAACTATTATGCTATAAACCTCCTATAGTAATTACAAAACCCTAGGAATAATCTTAACTATATAACGTTCTCTAGTTCTTGCTAACTTACTATAGCTTTAACTTTCTTTGGGTCTATGCTGATTCTTTTTAGTTCTATAATAAATCCTATAAAATTAGTCTTTCTTGTAAAGAACTTGCATTTCTTAATTACTACTAGCATTTATTCTTCTTGTAGTCTCTTTAAAACCTATTTAATATATTCCTTATGTTCTTTCTCATTTCCTAAGTAGATAATAATATTATTAAGGTATACTATAATAAACTTATTAAGGTGTTCTCCTAATATACTATTAATTCATTTCTAGAACGTTGCTAGTGCATTTATAAGCCCAAACTGTATAACTAATGGTTTGTATAGTCCTTCCTTTAACCTAAAGGCTGCCTTCTATTTGTTGCCTTCCTTAATCCTAATCTAATAGTATGCCCACCTTAGATCTATCTTTATAAAGATCTTTACGTTACCTATCCTGTCTTAGATTTTGCTAATTAAGGGTAAAGGATATCTATTCTTTCTAGTAATACTGTTTAACTGTCTATAGTTTATACATATCCTAAGTTTTCTGTTTTTCTTTAGGATGAATAATACTGGATATTCTACTAATAACTACAATAGTCTAATGTATCCCTTTTGTAAGTTCTCCTAGACAAACTCTTTAAGCGCCACTAACTCTATTTTAGTAAGCTTGTAGATTAGAAAGAACTTTAGACTTATTCCCTCTTCTAACTCTATCTTGTAGTCCCATACTATATACTTTAACAGCTTTTTACTTTCTAGTAACTATAACTTTTTACTATACCTATGGTATCTCTTTGGTATATAACTTAAGCTTCGCTTAGTCTCTTTATATATTGCTCCAACTTAGTACTATACCAACTTGGTTTGCTATTATACCTTACGTTGTTAAGTATTTCTAATATTAACCTAACCTATAATCTAATTAATCCTTAGATTGTATTCCTATAACTAAAGTATTCCTAGTATTGCCTAGTCTTTTCCTAACAGTAAGATATTAAAAGATATTTTAACTGGTCTCCCTTTAATAGTTAGCTAAATAGGTCCTGTTTTAAGATTAATAATACCTCCTCTATAGGCTATATAATCTCCTAAAATTGTTATAAGTGGATATAGGCGTTCCTTTTGTCTATATAGTAACCCTATCCTTTCTACTGCTGCTGGTAATATGTGGTTTCTTATTGCTCTACTATCTATTAGTGCTTTAAACTGCTAATCTTACCACTTAACTTATAAGTTTAGGTGTTGTTCTAGAATTCCTTTAAGGGTCTAAGGCTCTACTACTAGTTCCCTTTAGTCTTATAGGCCTCCCCTTTTTCTAACTATTGGCTGCTAGATCCTATTTGTACTTAGTCCACTTTTAGCTAATACTTAGTTTGTTTCTTTTCCTCTATATACTATAGACAAGTATTCTCTAGGCATTTCCACCACTATTATCCGTCTAGGCATTCTTCTATAAGGAATCTTCTGGGTTAAAGTATTAGGTCCCCTTAACTCTATACTTCTACTAGGTGCCATCTATGTATATACTTAGCATTTTTAAACCATTTCTCCTTTGGTGCCTAATATATCCTTACTAGGTACTTTTAGTTTTTGTTCTTTGGTGCTCTATATATATTGTATACATTATCCATATAAGCTATCCACAATAACGTATAGTATACTGGGTGACTTAGGTTAACTCTTAACTCATTTTTGTTCTTGAGTTTAAACCAATACCTAGTTAACTTAACCACTGGTATTTCTGCTATAGGTACTAAGATTTGTTGTTTACTTCTCTAGTCCCTAGATCCCTCTTCTAGGTTCCTTAACATTATAATTAATGCTTCTTTAATATGACTTATGCGTTTTTCCGTAATGGGTTAGTCTTAGATAACTTTTTTATCTAGCTATATATAAAAGTCTTCCCATTTATTATTATGTTATTGCCTATACTACTTTCTGTATAACTAGTTTAGTGTGTATAGTCTATCTATAAGAAAGTACCTTGTTATTACTGCGTTGTAACATCTTTTAATATGTCTTTCTTTAAATCTAACTAGAATATCTAGATCTTCTTCTTGTTCCAGTTTATCTAACCATTTTGCTTTAGGTGTCCCTATACTAGGCCTATTAGTGACTCTTTATACGGGTGCTCGGTCCCTTATATAACCTAGCATAGCTGACCTCTTGTCTAGCTTTTGCTCTTGCTATACGATAATTCTTTATCTAAACTTATCTATAGTTTCTTGTTTTCTGCGTCTTGCAGCTAGATTCTTAAAGTTGTCTTACTTTCTAATTTTAGTATTAACTTTTTAATCTTTAGGCTAAACACTATATTTACCTAAAACTGCTATAGTCCTTATTTGTTTTTTAAAATCTTGGCTTTTTAATAATGTTCTTATTCATTCCCTAAACTTGTGGTTCTTAAACCTGCGTTCTATACTTATTCGTTAGTTACTAAACTAAGTTACTACTCTTTCCCATTAGTTTTTGTCTGTTGTAGGTTTCTAAGCTGTCCTTATTGCACCTAGCGAGTCTGGAGCTTTCCTTATCTCTTCTTAAAAATCTTAGACCTGTGGCCTTTTACCTTTTATAAGTGGTGAGTTAGCACTAGCAGTTATCTGCTTGCTTAATCGTCTCTAGATATTGCTCCTTCTATCTTATAAAGCAATAGAAATTGTATCTAATAGTGTTATAATATCCATTACTAATCCGCGTTCTGTGGTGGTTTCAGTTTCTGCTTCTGTTGCGTTACTAAGGTATAAGTACTTCTAGTTAGCCTCCTTTTCTTCCTTATTGCTATTAATTAATAAGTACTCTAACTCTATTGTTATTGTTACTAATCTTTGTCTATGTATTGCTTTAATATCTTAATCTAGCTTATAGAGTTAATTTTATTCTTTGTCTAACTCTATGGTTCCTTTAAGTCCTCTTAACTCTGGCTCTTGCGGCTAATAGCTTGCGCCATACTTAGCGTCTTTATGAATTTGGCATGCGTTATTATAACAAAACGTAAAGTACTTAATTAAACACTCCTTAGTCCCGCGCAACATCCCTATATCTGCATTATTATACTCTAATAACCTGGTGCCTTTTACCGCGTGGTTACTTTAACTACCTCTATAATTTCTAGCAAAATAACCCTATTTTCTATAATTTATGCAAGCTCCATTTTTAAACCACTTTTCTTGTTATGGAGTCCGCTTAAACGTCTTCTGCTATTAAGATCCCTAGTTTAGCCTCTGCTTCCTAGTCCTATAATTACTTAATCCTTAACCTCTAGGTTTCTATAGTTTCTTTATCCATCTCTTGGATTCTTTGGTACCGCTTAGGTCTATTAGCTCTGCGCCATTCTATAGTTTTTGGCTCTGTGTTTGCCGATGCGTGTTCTACGCCTTATATAACTATAGAACTCTGTCTTGCCCTTTCTTAGCTTGTTTCCTTTAATAGATCCTATTATTAATCTTTATTGCTTGATCTATTAACTTCCTTAGAGTATCCGCATCTTCTATTAGGATAATTACGTCCTAGACTTTAGCCTTAAGTCCCTATTTATACTGTGCCATAAGCGCCTTATTATTCCATTTAACCTATGTGGCTAGCGTTTAAAACTGTGTTGTATACTCTATTATTAAGGTTCGTTGCATTAGGTTCTAAAGCTTTCGTTCTGCTATAGTTGTTGCCTCTAGGTCTTTAAATATCTGCGTTAACCATTCTGCAAACCCGTTCTAACTGGCAAATATATACCGTATATCTTAGTTAGTAGTTGTTATACAATTAGCCTATATTTTGGTAAGATAAGGTTTAAACCACTTAAGTGCTTATCCTGTTAGGAACAACCCTATATACACTACTTGGTCCAACAATATTGCCAATTTTGCTCCCTCCTGTATAACCTTAAAATGCATTTGCATAAGAAACCCCTTAAGCTTTAACTTCTCTCCTAAGAACTATTTGATTGAAGGTAACTTAACCTTTGCTACTCCAATTCCATTAATGCGTTCTTTAAGTATCCTATTATTATCTTATAAGTAATCCACTATTTCCTGTAACTGACCTCGCGTAACTATCTAAGAATCCGTGTCTGCTATACTGGTATCTCCGCCTAAGGTAGTAGCTGCCGTTAATAGTGTTGTAACTAGTGCTTTAGGTGGCATATTGTTTAACTTTATTTAATACTGTAACCTTAGTAGTAAATATATAACGGAACCTTGTAGTAAGAACTACAGTAGGTCCTATTATTAGGCTAGGTATATAGATATAAATAGGTTAACAACGTAATAATAACTAGTGGAGTAGTTGCCTAACAGATTAACTCCAATTGTATTCTAAGATTTACTATAAAGAGAGAACTATCTAGGTAGGGACTATGGTCCTTTAAATACACAATTATACGCCTAAGAAATCCCTTCGCTCCGTAAGGTATATGTGCTCTGTCTGCTCCGTTATAGATCACATAGATTACACAGATTATATAGATCACATTACGTAACCTCAGCTACTATTCCTCGTTACATAGTTCCACCGGATCCATCCTAGACCGTGCCTATATTAACCAACTAGCTTCCGCCGACTCCTCTCCAAGTAGTTATAACATCGTGCTTAAGCTGTCCGTAACAATAAGGTAGAATTTCTTTAAATAATTAAGTAATAGCTAAATAGCTTCTTAAGTCAGCGGACTAGGCTTATAACTATTACGAAGTTTAAATAGAGCAGTTTATTAATAAAATGGGTTAATTAATTAATAATCTTAAGTTGTCTTAACTTAATCATTCTAATAAGCCCCTAGGGCTTTAAGCTACGAAGAGACTTTGCAGTGTATAGGCTCCGTGTATATAACTTATGCACATAACCCACGCCTTTAGAGAATATAGATTATCTAACAAAAGTAATATAGTTATTCCCTTTGTATATATACTTATAGATATACTTAATGGACTTTATAGAGGCGTAGACCTTAACATTTTTATATATATAATACTTTGTGGTTAGATACAGGTAGTATAGAATAATTTAGTAGTTATCTATTTTAAATATAGCTCTAAGAGGCCCTGGTAATCGGATGGACTATAACTACCTATTATTATAATAGCGGTATTTTAGATAGCCGTCCTTATATATAATAGTAATAGGGTTAAAAGGCCTAGGGTACTACTTTAAGCAGGTTAGTAGAAGGCCTAGCCCTAGCAAAACTATATAGGGAGCTCGCGGATTTTAGGAGCTGTAAGGGCCACAAACTATTATCGACTTTATAATCTTAGTAAGTTAATTAGTAGGATTATCCTTAGGCTGTAAAAGCTTTATAGATATAAAATAGTTAATAATAGCTAGGTCTAGCAGCCTGTTATAGTTATGCGGATATATAAAGAGTAGTAGATATAGATGGGGCAGGCCCTATTTCTGGTACTTAATAGTCTAAACATAACTGCGGAACTGGCTAAAGATCTAAACCTATTTTAAGTTGTATAGGAAGTAGCTTAGCTTTAAATAGAAGACGCGTATAACTAAATTAGGCCTATCTATAGCGGTCTGCCTAGGTAGTAGCTTATAAGTAATCTTATTCCACCTAGGGTTAGTAATAAATATAATAAATAGGCTTAGACGACTGTATTTATAGATAATAGCTATTAAATTCTAATAGCACTGCCTAATAAAGCGAGCCCCGTTAAGGAAGCTTAATAGAAAAACTATATAGCGGCCTAATAATTAAGGGTCCAGATTAGCGTGGGTAAGAGTATCTGTAACGCTATTATATAGCTCTATATAGAGGTTAGGTTAGTAGGAGTAGATCTAATTCAGCTTATTTTGATTATATAGCGCCTATATATCTATAATATACTACTAAAATAGCCGGCGGTAGGCAAAAGGGACTAACTTAGAGTTATTATAGACGTGTAAATAGAACTAAAAGTATGCCTACTACGTTAAACGGTCTTGCTAGTAGGCTTAATTAGAGTTACATAACTAGAGACCCTAGTGCCAGCTAGTATTACTGTGGGGGAAGAGCAGTATATAGTAGAGCGGTATATATATGGTATATGCTAAGCTAATATAGCAGTATTACAGGGGTTTATTAGGCATGCAATGCTCTATAAGTATAATATTGCAAAAGCTAGCATTACTGTACTTATCTAGTATAATAACGGCCACCTTATTGCTTATTGGTAGATTTTTATAGCGCCGATTAGCGCCAGCCTCTAAGATAAGCCGTATTTATAGGTTTAAGATAATCTATAATAGGGTTATTATAGGCTAAGCCTAAAGCCATTTCTTTATAGTTTAATAAAGGGCAATAAAAGTGTTCCGTACCTTAGATAGTATAGTAATAAGGCACTATAAAATGGCTATATCTAGCTAGGTATTAGAATAGGCCCATAGCTAGATATCTACAGCATAACTAGGGTTATAAAAGTATAGCTGCGTATACCGTGGAGCAACGTTGGTAGAAGGCTTTAGTGGGCCTTATAGATGGTAAAGCTTACTATATATCTAGAAGCAATTTGGGCCGCCCTAGGCTATACTATAGTTAGTAATGGTATAGTTTATAGATGTAAAAGCTAACGCTATATTGTATAGGCGGAGCCACTCCCTAAATCACCTAGTAGAAGTACTATAGGACTCTAAAAGGTCGCGTAGATAGTCTAGCGGAGGCTAAAATAAAGGGAGGTTTACATTACTATACTTATAGTAGGCTTTAAACTATAGATTGCTGGAGTGTAATATATTAATATTTTTATCTATTTAATATAGGGCGGCGTAGAAGTTATAGGTAATGTTTATAGGACTAAGATCTAGCTACTCTGTAATAGGGTAGATAGTAGTAGGACTATAATTTAGCTGCTCCGTAATAGGGCGGACTATAGTAATAGGCCTAATATCTAACTGGCCTGTAATAGGGCGGACTATAGCGGATTATAGCTAGATTAATACAGGTGGTCGTGGCTAGATCAATATAGGCGGTATAAGGGGAGAAGTAGCAGTAGAGGTAGTAGCGGAGGTAGTAGTAAAGGTAGTAGCGGAAGCAGTAGCGGCTATAGTTTAGTTTATATGCTGCGGAAGGTCCGCTAAAGGTTATTAGGACTATCTATTTCTTTTCTCCTATATATATAGAGTTAGAAAGGTAGTAAGTTAAAAAAGAGTAAATAGAGGATTAACCCTATAAGATTAATAGGTCTTATATAGAGCTCTATAACAGTTTGTTGTAAAGTTAGTAGAAAAGTGATACTGCTTATAGGTAGTGCAAAATATACAATTAAAAGCTATTTAGGTAGTAGATAGGGAGTAGTAACTAGGGTAAAAGGTAGAGAGCAGTAAGGGGTAAAATTTAAGATTATAAGGTTAGGAATTTAATAGGGTAGTATATCCTTTAGCACGGTCCTTTTATTAGGTAGCCTAGAAAATAATAGCTAACTAAAAAAGTTAACACAGTATATTAGAAGATGAGAAATAAGCAAATTTTCTAAGGAAATTTTTTAAAATTGCTGACCTATAGCTGGCAATTTGCAGTTCCTTAGAAAAGTTTACTTATTTCTTATACCTATAGTAGGCTTTTGTCCTTTAGAACGAAGTCCTTTTAGGACTAAGTACTACCCTATTACTGCCCTACGACTACCCTACTGCCCTATTACTACCCTACTATTACCCTACTACTACCCTACTACTACCCTACTACTACCCTACTGTTATAGTGGTAACATAAGGCTGCCTTTATATAATAATCGCGTAATATAGATTTACACAATTAATTACATAATATATATTGATAATAGCTATTTATATTATTATCGTTATCATCGTCTTCTTCCTTAAGCAATAGCACTATTACTATTACTATTACCACTGCCGCTGCTACTGCTGCGTCTTCTACTCCTACTTCTGCTCCTACTGCTACTACTACCACTACTACCGCTACTACTACCACTACCACTATTACTACCACCGCCGCTGCCGCTGCTATATCCGCGCCTAGCCGCCGCTTTTTATCTATACTGCTATCTATACCGCTACCGTCCTAGGCTAGAGCATATACATATAGGACTTTAGTCCTAGAAGATAAGCGTACTAGTAAGTATTAATACTATAAAAGAATTTAAAAATTTAAGAATTTGAGAATTTGAGAATTTAAGAAGATACTAATATATAAATAGCTACTGTAGCTATAGCTGCCGCCTAGCCCCTCTCTACTCCCACTACTGCTACTACTGCTACCACTACCACCGCCACTCCTATTACTCCCCCCCTGGCTAGCTTTATGGCCATTAATTAGCCTACTACCCTTCTACTGCCTACCGCCCTCCTACTACCTACCGCCCTTCTACCCTAGAATTCCTTACCTACTACGCTTACCGCTACCGCTAAAGCTACTACCGCCAACATAGCTATAATATGGGTGCTATATCCCCTACTACGCGTTTAGGGCGTATCTCTATAGTGGGCTCCTAGCCTAGGTAGAGCTCCTAGGGTCTACTAGGGGGTCTACCTTAAGGCTAGGGCCCTAAATATGGAGGCAGCCCTAGTGTAAAGTTAGGGTATAGTAGCCCCGCAGGCTTATGCGTTGTATATATAGGGTAGTGGCCTATTTATGGAGTATATATTAGTTATAGGCCAGCTACGCGGCAGCTATGCTAACTGCTATTATGGCAGCAAAGGGGCGCGCTGCTCCTTCTAGGCCTGTAAGTTAGTAATATAAGTAGTAAAAAGTATAACTAATAGAGATAATAGCGTCTGCCCCTACTATAGCCACTACTACTACCCTACCGGTCCGCCGCGGCCGCGCCTCCTCCTACGCCTTAGTCCCTCCCACTGCTACTACTACTGCCACTAATAATAACAATAATAATAAAGAGGAGGCCCTGCTTACCTACGCCCGTCCCTACCCTATATAGCGCCAGTAGGTTACAGGGCTGCTCTACTATTTAGCGGATATAGTTAAGTAGTGGGAGGGAGGTAAAGATAAGGAGTAGGGGAGGGGGGGGGGGGGGTAGAGGAGGGGAGAGAGAAGGGAGGGAAAATGGGGTGTTTACTGGACCCTATGGGGTATTTATAGAGGTTTTACTAGCCCTATAGGGCAGTTATAGAAGTAGTTGTTTAATAAAATAACATACCTTATTATGAAAGTAATGCCTCTAGATATAATATTAGCCTAAAACTAAGTGCTGTTCTATTACTACCCTACTACTATTACTGCTACTACTGCTATGCTATGCCCCTATATCTTAGCCTATAACGGCTAGTAATATACTGAGACTATAGTAACACCTCCAGATATATAATATTAGTTATTATAGCATTCCTGTCCTATGGCAGTAATAGCAAAAGCCTAGCTATATCTGTTACTCTTAACAGTGTAATATATAGCTGCCTATAGGTAAGATTGGTATATATAAGTTAACGCTAATAAAGTTAAAAGACTGCCCTTATAACTTATTTACAGTTATAGTAAAGCACAGCTAGATTAGAAACCGCCTTCTACTAATAATAAATAGCAGTTCTCCTTCTATAGAGGTAAGCTTAATATAAGGGATTAACTATAGCTGGTTATAAAAGCTGCCGCTAAGTATCTAAGTTTTAATACAGCGGCGGCCTACGCGTGTAATAACTATATAGGTGCTGTTATAGAGCCCTTTATTAGGGTAGAGATTCTATAAAAGAAGTATAGGCGCACTTACCTTTAGGGAAAGCGTTAACGGAGGTAAGCTATTAGGGTTAAATATCTATAGAAGCTCTACTGGTGGTAGTTTTATATAATTTTCTTCTTCCCTATCTTGCTCTATAAAGTTTATAGAATAAAAGGTATTTAGGGAGCTATAGAGCCGCAGAAGGATAGCGTTGTTAATCTCAGCTATAGTATTATTATAAATAGTTAGGATAGTATAATTGTAAAAGGTATTAGGGGTAGTATATACCTAAGCAAGCAGTTATAAAGGGTATATATACCCGTAAAAGGGTTTCTAGGACCGTAATAGGGCTATACTAAATAGGATATTAATGCTGCTAGATAGGGAAATATTATAGGATAAACTCTATACCTAAGCTGCAAACTACTAATTAACCTTACCCTAGTGGACACGCATATTTAACTATAAGAATAATATATAGAAGGTAGGCTAGAGGAATAACTGTTATAGGCAGGCACCTATAATAGCTATATAGTTCCCCTATAGGACGACAGGTAGTATTTAAGTAAAGTTGCCGCCTAAGATAGTAGGGAGTCTGCTAAAGGTAGAGTTATTAGAACGGATGTTAGTAAGTATATAGTATACGGCCTTAAAGCAGTAGTAGTGCTATATTAGCACCTTATCCTAAATAAGCAGAGAAGTATAGTGTAGAAGCTTAGCCAGATTTAAGCTTTTAGAGATATTGCAAGTAGACTCTTTATATAGATTAAGAGGTATCTAAAAATAGGAGTAGGGAGTATAGCTGCTAGGTAGTAAAAGGGCCGTAATGCTAGAAGAAGCTATATAAAGAATAATCTTACTATATAAGCGGTAGTAGTAGAGGTAGTAATAGAGAAACGTTTTACTAGTACCTATAGGGCACTAGAGAAAGAAGCGGGCCGTCTATAGATCTGTATCTATAGCGGTAATAATAGTATTAAAGCACGCTGCCTAATTGGCATTTAGCTGCTAGTATAGCTTAGTAAACTAGCAACCTTTCTCTATAGGATTGTACTATAGTAGCTCTGCTATAAGAAGTGGGTTACTTCCCTTAGCAATAATAGCCTATTGGTGCTAAAACTAGGGTAGGCTATAGTCTGTAAGTGTTTTTTTAGTAATCTATAAGTATTTAATAGATAAGGTATAGGCCATAATTAAGATGGATATTGTTATCTTTACCAACTATAGGAGGGGCATTAGGTTAGCAGGCCAAAAAGTAAGGCAGATTATTACAGATAGACTGTTTAAAGCGATCTTATAAAGCAACTAGCTCTGCAATAGGGCTGTAAACTAAAGTAGTTATAAATAAGGAGTATAGCTAGGCGTCAGCGGCAAAAACAGCGGCCTTTATAAAGTAATTAATCTACTTATAATTATCCTTTAGTAGCCCTAGAGCTACATAGGCAGCCTAGAAGGTTGGATAGATTATACTAGTAATAGTATAGAGGTTTTTAAAGAAGGTAGGGCCAGGAATAGAGGTTAGTAGCAGCTATAAGTAAAACCTCTCACCTATAATAGGACTGTAGTAATATATAAGGCCTTACTAGTATAGACGCCACTCCTATTACTTTATATAAAAGATATACCGCTTAGGGAAGTCTTAATATAGGCGGTTATAGGCATTATTATACTCCACGTTATACTTAAAGAAGGCTATTAGTATAGAGTAGGAGAGCTTAAGGTGCTGCTAGATTTCCTCTATAGACTAGTCCAGCTAAAAGTATATAGGCTACTTGCCTGGAAGGTGTACTATAAGCTAGGTTATAGGGGGGAACTCCTTATAAATAGGAAACTTAAATAGCTGCTAGATAGCCTTAGAGGGGCTAATATAACAGCCCTATAAATACTGGCTTACCTTATCACAGTCTATAAGTTATAAAGTAGTACAGTCGCTCCCCTTATATATATACTTATAGATATACTTAATAGACTTTATAGAGGCGTAGACCTTAATATTTATATAGGCATAATACTTTACGGTTAGATATGGGTTGTATAGAATAATCTAGCGGTTGTCTATTTTAAATGTAGCTCTAAGAGGCCCCAGTAAGCGGACAGACTATATCTACTAATTATTATAATAGCAGTATTCTAGATAGCCGTCTTTATATATAAGAGTAGTAGGGTTAAAAGGCTTAGGGTACCGCTTTAAGTAGGTTAGTAAAAGGCCTAGCCCTAGTAAAACTATATAGGGAGCTTGCGGATTCCAGGAGCTATAAGGGCCGTAAACTATTATTAACTTTATAATCTTAGTAAGATAACTAGTAGGATTTATCCTCTGGCTATAGAAGCTCCACAGATATAAAATGGTTAATAACGGCTAGGTCTAGCAGCCTATTACAGTTATGCAAATATAGGAAGGGTAGTAGGCGTATATAGGGTAGGCCCCGTTTCTAGTACTTAATAGTCTAAACGTAGCCGTAGTACTAGCTGAAGATCTACTTCCGTTTTAGGTTATATAAAAGGTAGGTAACTTTTATATAGAAGACGCGTATAACTAAATCGGGCCTATCTATAGCGGTCTACCTAGATAGTAGCTTATAGGTAATCTTATCCTACCTAGGGTTGGCAGTAAACGTAATAAATATACTTAGATGGCTGTATTTATGGATAATAGCCATTAAATCCTAATAGCACTGCCTAATAAAGCGATTTCCACTAAGGAAACTTAATAGAAGGACTATATAGCGACCTAATAATATAGGGTCCAGATTATAGCAGGTAAGAGTATCTATAACGTTATTATACAGCTCCACGCGGAGGGTTATTTAGTTAGAGCAAATCTAGCCAAGCTTATTCTAATTATATAGCGCCTATACATCTATAACATACTGCTAAAATAGCTGGTAGTAGGTAAAAGGGACCAACTTAGAGTTGTTACGGATGTGTAGGTAGAACTAAAAGTATACCTACTACATTAAATAGTCTTGCTAGCGGGGCTAATTAGAGTCGCGTAGCTAGAGACCTTAGTGCCAGCTAGTATTACTATAGGGAAAGAGCAGCATGTAGTGAAGCGGTATATATGCGGTATGTGTTAAGTTAATACGGTAGTAACGCGGCTGCTTATTAGGCACACAACGCTTCGCAAGTATAATATCGCGGAAGCTAGCATCACTATACTTATTTGGTATAATAACGGCTACCTTATTGCTTGTTAGGAGGTTTTTATAGCGCTAATTAGCACCAGCCTCTAAGATAAGCCATATTTATAGGTTTAAAATAATCTATAATAGGGCTGTTACGGACTAAGCCTAAAGCCATTCCCTTACAGTTTAATAAAGGGCAATAAAAGGGTTCCGTACCTTAAATAGTATAGCAGTAAGGCACTACAGAATAGTTATATTTAGTTAGGTATTAGGATAGGCCTATAGCCAGACATCTATAGCATAACTAGGGTTATAAAAGTATAGCTAGGTATACTACAGAGTAATATTAGTAGGAGGCTCCAGCGGGCCCTATAGATGGTAAAGCTTACTATATATCTGGAAGCAATTTAGGCTGCCCTAGGCTATACTATAGTTAGTAATAGTACAGTTTACAGACGTAAAAGCCAATACTGCATTATATGCGCGGAGCCGCTTCCTAAACTGCTTAGCAGAAGTACTACGGGACTCTAAAAGGTTGCGTAGATATTTTAGCAAAGGCTAGAATAGAAAGAGGTTTATATCGCTATACTTACAGCAGGCTTTAAACTGTGGATTACTGGGATGCGATATACTAATATGTTTATCTATCTAATATAGGGCCGCGTAGAAGTTGTACTTAACGTCCATAGGACTAAGATCTAGCTACTCTATAAGGCGGATAGTAGTAGGACTATAATCTAGATAATCTAGCTGCTCCGCAATAGGGTAGACCATAGTAGGTTACGGCTGGATTAATATAGTTAGTTATAGCTAAATTAATACGGGCGGTCGCGGCTGGATTAATATAGGCGGCATAATAGGAGAAGTAGCAGCAGAAGCAGCGGCGGAAGCAGTAGGAGCTATAGTTTAGTTTATAGGCTGCGGAAGGTCCGCTAAAGGTCATTAGGACTGTCTATTTCTTTTCTCCTATGTAGAGTTAGAAAGATAGTAAGTTAAAAAAGAGTAAATAAAGAATTAACTCTGTAAGATGTATAGGTCTTATACGGAGCTCCACAACGGTTTATTGTAAAGTTAGTAGAAGAGTAATACTACTTATAGGCAGTATAAAACATACAATTAGAAGGCATTTAGGTGGTAGATATAGTAAGTAGTAACTAGGGTAGAAGGTAGAGAGCAGTAGAGTAGTAAGGGGTAGAAAGAGGTTATAAGGTTACAAATTTGCAAAGCCTATAGAGCTCTGTGCACAGCTTCTTCTTATTCTATAGAATTTTTATAAGCTCTACGTCCACCTATCCTTAAGATATTTAAATAAAAGTGGTACCATTTTAAAGTATTTTATAAGCTCTATAAACTTGTCTAAATAGAAATTTTATTTACCTACTATTAGGGAGTGCATTGCAAGTGTAAGTATTAAGGTTGCTAGGTTGCGAATTTAATGAGGTAGTACGGACCCTATATATAACCTAACAAATAATAACTAATTAAAATAACCAATTCTAAGACTCGCTTAAAATTAATTTAGTATAATATAGAAGAAATATTTGTATGGCTTTTATTAGTAAAATAGGTGCCTAAGTAGTGCCTTGGCTACTCTAACCGCCTACTAAACCGCCGCTAATTAAAAGATTTAGGCAGTAAAGTTACTGCTAAGTATTACTGCCCAGATCTTGGCTATTACCGTAATATTTCCTATAAGGCTTTGTTATATATTTACTACCTAGTTACAGTATTAATAAAGTTAAATAATATATTACCAAAAGCACTAATTACAATGCTATTAACGGTGGTAACTACCTTAGGTATTAGTAGGGATACTAGTATAAGGGATACTAACTTACAACTAGTTATAGTTAGATAGTTATAAAAAATAGTTAACTAACTATAAAATAATAATAAGGCACTTAAAGATAGAATTAATAGTATTAGCGTAGCTAAGGTTAAGTTATCCTTAATTAAGCGATTCTCTAGGGAGAAGTTAAAACTTAAGGGATTCCTTACGTAAATGCACTTTAAGGTTATATAAAAAAGAGCGAAACTAGGAATAGTAATAGATTAAGTAGCGTATATAGGACTATTTCTATTAGGAAGAGCACTAAAGTGGTTTAAACCTTACCTTACAGAAATATAGGTAAATAGTATATATTCTTAAGTTAGAACGGGTTCGTAAAATAGTTAATATAGATATTTAAAGACCCTAAAGTAATAACTGTAGTGGAAAGAGAACTCTAAAATCTAGTATAACGTACTTTAGCAATTAAGTATACAATATAGTTTTAAACGCTTATAATATAGGTTAAATAGAATAATTAGGCGCTTATAGTATAGCATAAATAGGGACTTAAAGTAAAAGTCTAGGACGTAATAATTCTTATAGAAGACGCGACAACTATATAAGAATTAATTAACTAATTAATAAAGATTAATAATAAAATCTATTAAAGGAAATAAACCAAGAAAGGGTAAGATAGAGTTTTATAGTTATATAAGGCGTAAGGCACGCAGTAATAGATATAACGTATTCCACCATCACCTTGGTCACACCATCACCTCGGTCAGTTAAAAACACACAAAAAAAAATCTAACCCTAGCAATCTTAACAACAACGCTATAATAAATTATAAAAATTTAAATATAAGCTATTGTATATATAAGTAGTCTTATCTTAAGATTATTAAGTTTTTTATTTAGTAGATCTAGAGATATATAAAAGTAGGGGCTAAAATAAGACAAAATCTTAATTTCTCTAGACCTACTAAATAAAAAGCTTAATAATCTTAAAATAAGACTACCTATATATACAATAGCTTATATTTAAATTTTTATAATTTATTATAGCCTTGTTATTAAGATTGCTAGGGTTAGATTTTTTTTTGGGTGTATTTTTAACTAACCGAGGTGATGGTGTGACCGAGGTGATGGTGGAATACGTTAGAGTTATAAACTATAGAATAGCGGACTAGAGCTAATAGACCTAAGCGGTACTAAAAAATCTAAAAGATAAAATAAGAAACTATAAAAACCTAGAGGTTAAGAATTAAGTAATTATAGAACTAAGAAGCAGAGGCTAAACCAGAAATCTTAGTAGTAGAAAATATTTAGGCGGACTCTATAATAAGAAAAATGGTTTAAAAAAGGAGCTTATATAAATTATAGAAAGTAGGGTTATTTTATTAAAGACTATAAAGGTAGTTAAAGTAACTATATAGTAAAAGGCACTAGGTTGTTAGAGTACAATAATATAGATATAAGTATATTACGCGGGACTAAGGAGTGTTTAATTAAGCACTTTGCATTTTATTATAATAATATATACTAAATTTATAAGGACACTAAGTATAGCGTAAGCTATTAGCTAGTCATTAGCATTTTATTAGGGTGCTAAGATCCTAGAGGCCTCCTAATAGGATTTTGATTTTCCTAGAGGTCCTAATCGTCCTAACAGCCTCCTAACAGGCTTTTAGCAGGATTTTGATTTTCCTAATTATCCTAAACGTCCTAAACGTCCTAATCGTCCTAGTTGTCCTAACAGGCTCCTAACAGGACCCTACTATCCTAATGCCTAATAGGAAACTAATATTTCCTAATCGTCCTGACAGGCTCCTAATAGGAAACTAGTATTTCCTAATCGTCCTGTCAGGTTCCTGGTAGAATAAACCCCAAAGCAACACCCTATGCACACCCCTCAAGCAACACTACTGGGGCTCTGCACGAGGCTCTACATACACGAAGCTCTGCACGAAGCTTTGCACGAAGCTCTACACGAAGCTCTACACGAAGCTCTACGTACAAAGGCTCTGCACGAGGCTCTGCACGAGGCTTTGCGCGAAGCTCTACGTACGGAGGCTCTACACGAAGCTCCGCATGACACACATTACTATCGGGTCCCCGCTGTATTCCCGATAGCCCTACACGTGCCTCTGCCAAGCCACCCCCTTTGTAGCCACCTTATTTTTTACCCTTCCTTACATCCTCCCTACCTTAGGAGGCACTACAGTAAAAACTCCTTATAATGATAACGGTGTTATAACGATATACTGTATATTACGATCTACACCCCTTAATTAAGCTTTTTTTGGTGTAATATTACGATATTCTAACATTTGACGATATCGTAGAGGTGGCCCCACCAAAATCGCTATAAGGAGTTTTTAATTCGTCAGATTTGGCCTTTTCTCACCGTAAGTTCAGCGATTAATCTTTATCACACAACGATTAAAATCTATCAAAATAATACTCAGATCTTACTTTCCATACTTAATTTTGTCTTATTTATTACGCCCAGATCTTAAAATCCTCAAAGGCAACGTTGTTATGGATTCTCTGACTTTGAGCGTCAGAAAATACGCGCCTACCACACCTTCGCTTGGTGAACACGTAGCGGAGCTCTACGCCGGGCCAGATCGCGATGCAGAAACGGATAAGGAGGACTCCTCGAATTAAACCTGATGAGGCAATAGAGGCCTTGCAAAAGCTTCGTCTATATGAGGAGCAACAGGAGGATGGTAAGAGAGAGGTTATTACAACTCTATTAAGGCACGAGCGTCAAATCCAAGGACGACGACTCCAAAACACCAAGCAGATGACGATCAAATCGTTTTTTGGTGGAGCTGATCGCTCAATTTTAACTTCGAGCTCATAGATACGCAATATCATTACATAATTTCGACGTTTGGTGTGTTTTACGTGCAAAGTCTAAATACAACGATACCTTTGGTATAACGATACGGACGGCGTAAAAAACCGTATCGTTATAAAGAGTTTTTACTGTAGAACGGCAGCCAGCAGAGGACCGTCGCTAGAACTAGACGACCGTCGCCAGAACCAGACGACCGTCACCAGAACCAGATAACCGTCGCCAGAACCAGACGACCGTCCTAGAGCCAGATAACCATTACCAGAACCAGACGACCGTTACCAGAACTAGACGACGACCTTTCGAACAACTAGCCAGCGAATACCACGAACGATTCAATTGATCGATTGATTGAATTAAACCAGAGCTTCGATATTGGCCCATCACCGAATCGAATCAAGGCCTCCTAGGGAGGCACCCTAGACGACCACCGTTCGAATGTACAGCTAGCGAATGGCCGTAGAGAACGATCTAAATCGATTAGAGCCTTTGATCGGGCCGACCCCTCCCCCGAATTGAATTAGGTACTGACATAGGCAGACAGGCAGGCAGGCAGGCAGGCAGATAGGTAGGTAGGTAGACAGGTAGGTAGGTAGGCAGGTAGGAGACGACCGTCGCCAGAACCAGACGACCGTTGCCAGAACCAGACGACGACCGTTCGAACGACTAGCCAGTAAACACCACGAACGATTCAATCAATTGATCGATCGAATTGAACCAGAGCTTTGATATTGGCCCGTCACCGAATCGAATTAAGGCCTCCTAGGGAGGCACCCCAGACGACTACCGTTCGAATGTACAGCCAGCGAATGGTCATAGAGAACGATTCGAATCAATCAGAGCCTTCGATCAGGCCGACTCCTCCCCCGAATTGAACCAGACACTGACGCAGGCAGGCAGGCAGGCAGGCAGGCAGGCAGGCAAGCAGGCAGGCAGGCAGGCAGGCGGGCGGGCAGGCAGGCGGGCAGGCAGGCAGACAGGCACTAGGCTTAGTTAGGAAATCAGTACACGGCCGGCGGATCATCGGGAACACCGTCAATCGACGGTTTGGACCCTCTGCGAGAGCCTTACCCCTCGTCTCCTCGATCGATCGCGACGCAGGTGGTAGGCAGGAAGGATTTGGATTATTTAGATTCCTTAAAGTATCCTGTATATAGAATTAGGATCTAAAATTAAACTGGTTTTTATATTTATTAGCTAGCTGTAAATACAAAAGCATTAATATACCTTATTTTTAAATTTAATTTTTAAACTATTGTCCTAATTGTCCTAATGGTCCTAATTGTCCTGATGGTCCTAATAGTCCTAGAGGTCCTAGAGGTCCATATATTCTATATAGTCCGGGCGACCTCCTAATAGGTTCCTAATAGGAAGCTAAGTGTAAGTGTCTTCTAGGGCTCCTAACACCCCTAATAGGAGGCATAAACATTTTCCTAATACTATAAGTGTGACGGGCTTATATAAATGCTTCTAAACCGAAGCTTGTAGATTGCTACTATATAAGAATACTAAGCTAAGGAGAAGAAAGAGAAGAAGACTGTTAGAGGCTAATAAGATGCAAGCAGTCGCCAAGGCGCTAGTAGTAGACAAGCCAATAGTAGGTAAGCTAACAGTAAGAAACAGTAAAAAATAGTACTAGATAGTATGTAATAATATAATAGGTGGCAGAATATGGCAGAACTTGGTAGGTGACGCGCCCTAGCACTATTATATTACCCCCTCCTCCTAAAAAAGCCTGCCCTTAGGCTTTGTCTAAGTTCTTTATTATTATCTAAATTATTATAGTTATCTAACCCTTCTTCCTAGCGTTTAATCTAGCTGTTTAACTTATGTGGTAGTCTAGGGAGGTCTAAGTAGGCTAGGTGGAAATCTTATAGCTTATAGGGAGAGTACTTAAAATTAGATATAGGGTACTATAGTCCTTTTTAACTGCTAAGATCTCTTTAACTTCCTATTTTTCGTCCTCTATAATCTAAATTAGTAGTGGGAGGTTATTATACTATCTAGGTAATAGGTTATTTACGGCCTTCCGTAGTTAGTTTAAAGAGAAAACAGGGTGGATTTTTATTAACTCTGGTAGCTTAACCTTAAAAAAGTGCCCTACCTGCTTAAGGATCTTATAGGGGCTAGCTATTTAGTAGTTTAACTTATAGCTTGGCCTCTAGGTCTTCTAGTTCTTTATTAACACCTATAATTTATCTCCTATATAGAAGTCTACCTTACAATAATATTAGTTTATGTTAGCCTCTTTCTTCTCTTATACCTTTTTTATAATTACTTAGGTAGTCTCCTAGGCTCTATATATTCTTTTAGTAAATGCCTAGGCCTCTTTATAGCTAAGGTGTTTACGGGCTATTATGGGTCTTATAGGTCTATCCCAATTAAAGGATATTTATAGTTTATATCTATAAAGTAACGTAAATAGTAATATTCCTATACTATTATAAGGGAGCATAAGCTGTGCGTAGTCTATTATAGGCAGTAGTTCTAACTAGTTATCCTAGTAGTAGTTAACAAAGGGACGACGTCGCTAGTTAAGGTACTAGTTTATAATCTTATTTGGCTGTTAGTTTAAGGGTAAAATACAGTAGAGAGCTTAATTTAGATTCTAAGGATGTAGTAGAATTTGTCCTAGAAGTCTAATATAAATTAGGGTCTATAGTTAGAGATAATTAACTTAGGAGCGCCATGGATTTGGTAGATGTTGTTAACGTATATATAGGCTATATCCTTTATAGTTATAGTCTTAAAGCAAGGAAGGGAAATAGCTTGCTTATTAAGTTAGTTAACTACTATAAAAGCCATATTATAGCCGTGTTTGTCCTTTAGGAATAATTTAAAGTCTATTATAAAGATAATCGTTAGGGTAAAAACTAACGAAAATTTTGACCGAGTTTACGCTTACTAAGCCTTTTATTTAGAGCTTCGATGTGGAGCCTTAATTTAGAAGCTTTTAATCCAGAAGCTATTAGCTTTGAGGCTTTTAGCTTAGGGGCGTTTAATAGAGCTTTTGTAGCTAGTAATTAAGATTATATTGGTCACGAATCTAGTATATATTTGGACAACAGAGCTTTGATACAGAGCCCTCTACATAGGATATAATAGAGCAGTTGATTGTAATTCCAATTTAAAGCTTTATATACTAAATATTTTCGATCGCCTGATAACCAAATCGCCGTGTGGCTGTCTACTACCTTAACACGACGACGCGATCGTACGACGACGCAATGGCTTGGTGCCGAGCAATGAGAGGAAGGGGAAGAGAGGGAGGGGAGGGAAGGGAGGGAAGGGAGGAGATTAGGGGTGGCTCGGCCACTACAAGAAAGTCGTGATATTGGTATAGTGTTA
>Ga0307507_10002013_pt1 | contig 44077 bp, 47 predicted proteins | sample 7_EM_MG_FD_207223 | JGI IMG/M metagenome (GOLD analysis project Ga0307507, IMG submission 207223) | Populus trichocarpa ectomycorrhiza microbial communities from riparian zone in the Pacific Northwest, United States - 7_EM | ecosystem: Host-associated > Plants > Roots > Unclassified | place... | reverse complement strand
AGAGGCCGTCCTTCCATTGGCATAGCCCCAACGCTATTCCCTTCATTTCTTTTCTTCCTTCGTCCAAGTTTCTCTTGATGTCTTGGATCTCGTTGTCGATGTTGCTTGCCTTCTGTATTTCTCCCTTATCCTTGTCTTGGAATTCTGTTGTTTCCAATACGACGAGTTTGATTTCTTCCGTTTCTGGGATATCCCAGTATCTTTCCATTGGCAGTAAGATCCCCACGTTTCGAGTGGGTCTCTTGTCTCCTGCTGTTTGTAGGTCTCCCTCTCTTCTTGTAAGGGGGTCCGGCTTTCCTCCTTCCTTTCCTGGTCGGTATTCGATTTTGAAGTTGTATTGACTTAGTTCTTGCATCCATCGTCCTTGTCGTTCATTTAGTTCCTTCGTTGTCATGAAGGTGACTAAGTTCTTGTGGTCTGTGAGGACCTGTATCAGTTTCGGATTTCCTCTTGTGTATCTTTTCCATTCGTCGAATGCTTGCACTATCGCCAGTAGTTCCTTATTGTGTATGTCGTAGTTGCATTCGGCGTCCGACATCGTCTTGGATCGGTACGCAACTGGTCTCCATTTTCCATCCTGGCATTGTTCTGATAATATACCGGAACAGACGTATTTTGAGGCGTCCGTTTCGATTTTGGTCTGTGCGAGGGGGTCGAAGTAGACCAGTACTGGTGCAGTGGTAAGTTTGGTCCTTAATTCGTCGACGGCTTGCTGGTCTTTGTCTCCCCATTCCCAGTTGCCAATGCCCTCCTTTTTTGTTTTTGCATATAGTGGTTTAGCCGTCCTGGTGAACCCTTCTATGAATCGTCGGTAGAAGTTGCAGAAGCCTAGGAAGCATTGAATTTCCTTGATTTTCTTGGGGGTCGTCCAGTCCCAGATGGCTTGTGTCTTGACTGGGTCTGTCATGACCCCTTCTTGTCCGATGATAAATCCTAGATATTCCGTCTCACTTCGGTGGAATTCGCACTTGGATGGTTTGACCTTCATCCCCGATTTTCGTATTGCTTTGAGGATATTGTTGACGTCTTTTCGGTGTTGTTATAGGGTGTTTGAATCTATTAGGACGTCATCCAGATAGACGATGCAACACATGTCGATGTGTTCCATCAGGACCTCGTTGATCCATCGTTGGAACGCTGCTGGTGCGTTGCCTAGTCCAAATGGCATGAGTAGATATTCATAGGTTCCCAGTTTTGTCGAAACGGTGGTCTTCCATTCGTCCCCTTCTCTGATTCGAATGTTGTGGTAAGTGTCCTTGATATCCAGCTTGGTGAAGCCCTTCGCCCCTCCTAGTCTGTCCAGTGCTTCGCTAATGAGTGGTAACGGGTGTCGATCTTTCTTGGTGACTTCGTTGAGTGCCTGATAATTGGCGCATAGTCTGAGCTTGCCGTCCTTTTTCTTGACGAAGATGATCGGTAATGCCCTTCGTGACTTGACCATTCTAATCCATCCTCGGCTTTCGTTCTGTTTGATGTATAGATGGAGCTCCTGCGTTTGGTCGTAACTGAGGGCATATATTTTCTGGATGGGTACGGTTTTCCCTTCTTCTAGGTCAATTGTCAGATCGATACTGGGTCGGTGTGGCGGTACTGTTGTCGTCTCTTCTTTTTCGAACACATCCAGCAGGTGGTGATATTCTTGCGGGACCGTGTCCCTTACGTCCTGGTCTTCGTTGTTTTTCTTGTTCTTTATCGCCAGCTCGGTGCTAAGGTTGATAGATTCCAGCTGAATTTCGTTGTCGACTTCATCCCATCTTAGAATACCAGTTGGCTCTCCTCTTCGGTAGAATTGTCCGAAGGCTCTTGCCGCTATCTCGTTGATTTCCATATGTCCTTTGGCTTTCTGGCCCATGACCCGCTGGTCCATGGTGGTGTCTGAGCTCCCAAATCCCTGATCTCCTCTCTCGGTATCGTCCAACTGAGTTACTTCTTGTAGTTCTCTGTTGTCGAATTTTTCGATAATCAGTTGTGCTTTTCGGTCTCTTTTCTCCACTCGATATGGTTGGTCTCCTAGGTTGGCTAGGACCACTTTCACTTCTCCTCTGTAGTCGGAGTCTATTACACCTGCATTTGTCATGAGTGGGTCTTTGACTGCTAGACTGCTTCGTGGTGCAATTTGTGGATAGGTGTCGTGAGGTAATCCAATCGCTATCCCTATCCCAACAATTGCTTGCCCTCTGGCAGGAAGGTCTGTTCCTTCGTTAGCGTACAGGTCGTGTCCTGCCGCTCTTGCTGTTACTTTCATACGGACTCTGGCCTCCGCGGATAGCTTCTTAACTCTGACTCTCTGGTCCTTGGCCGTCGGGCCACTCTTGGTCGTCAGACCTTTCTTGGCCTGGACCTTTGAGAATCTGGTGATGAGATTCTCTTCCAGGGCTTTATCTTCGGGTACCGCATATGTAACGGGCGAACCTTTGAGACACCAAGTCGTACATCGTTCGCAGTTGAATGTGAGCCTTTATCATTCCAATTGATCGTTGGATTGTGTTCATTTAACCATGGCATTCCGAGAATGACCTCATGGTTTTGGAGATTTGCCACTTGGAAGGTTGCCAATTCCTTATGGCTACTAATGTCCATAGGTACTTTCGTCATATGGGTCACGAGACTCATTGCGCTTGGTTTTCCGTCCGCAAGGTAAATATCCCTTGGGTTTTTTGCTTTGATCATCTTGATCCCGTGTTTGTTGCAGACCTCTCTCTATGAACTCTTCTGTTGCTCCAGAGTCGATCCTGGCGTTGATAGTGACTGACTCTTTTTCGCTGTGTAGTTGTATTTTGACCAGAATATGGTCCTTGTCGTTATCGAGTCTCTCCGTGTAGTTGAGTACCTGGTAGTAGTTTTCCATGATGATGGGTCTTCGTTCGGGTCTGTCCCTCAGACAATCTTTTACTGAGGACAGTCGTCGTTTCCCGACTGTTCGGGTTGGTGTTCGACCTCGATTTCTCTGATCTTTAATCTAGTTTGCCAAGGGGCGGTTCTCTTCGCGGGTTGCCAGCTTCTGGCTCTTGAATTGAATGGTTTGGGTCCCTCTTTTTTCGTGCAACTCCTGGCCAAGTGTCCCCGTTGTGCACACTTGAGGCATAGTTGTTCTCGTATCCTTCTTTGGAATTCTTCTCTTGAGATATTGAATCTTGGTCTTTTTCGTGTCGTGTCCAGTTCCATAGAGTCGTCGTATTTCTGATTGCCATTGTTGGTGGGCCTGTATGTCCCATCTGGCTTTCGCGGTGTGGTGGTTTCCCTGGGAATGTTTTTTGTCGATGGCGATCCTTGGATATGCCTGATCGTGGCTAGCTTGGTTTCTTTCCTGATTACCCATTGGGCTAGTGTTTCGAGGTCTTCGTATTCCTCGCTGCTAGCTCCCCAAGGGTTCTGTAATTCCGCGATCATCCCTCCTAGGAGTAGTTCTCCTCCAGTTGAGTCGTCCAATTCGGCTTCACTTGCCACCAGGCGGAATTCGTTCCAGTATTCCGTGACCGATCGTTTGCCTTGTCTCATGTTCTTTAGTCTGATCCTTGCTTCTCCCTTGGCGTCGATTACGCCAAATTGTCTTTCTAATTCTGCCTTGAATCCCGCCCAATTGTCCCATGTTGGGGTGATCCTTTCTTCTGCGTAAGATGTGATCCAGGATCCCGCGTTGTCCCTTATGGGGCTTGTTGCATAGAGGATTTTTTCCTCTAAATGTCCAGTTTGTCATCCTACCGTTCTGTAGTATACTATGAGTTGGGCTAGCCATCCTCGTAGCTTGTGTCGTTCCCCTCGATAAACCTCAGATTCCTTTGCTTTCGGCTTCCTGGTTCCTCCACTTAAGGAGGCAATGATTTGCCTCATCTGCTCAGGATTCAGGATCGGGGTTGTCTCCGAGGAGGACGCTCCGCGCTGTTCTGCTGTAGCCGCCATCGTGTTTCGTTGGGTCTTTCCTTGTTCTTCTGTTTCTTCTGATCTGAATGGTGATGGTGGCTCTGGTGTTGTAGGGCTTGGTGCCCTCTCTTCTGTTAAGGCTCCTTGAAGTCCTTCTCGTAGTGATGAAAGGTTGAGATTTTCCGCTAGGGGGTCAATGTCGTTTTCGTTGTTGGTCTCCGTTTTGTCTGTTTGTTAGGTGCTGCTAGTTGACGGAACCAAATGTTACAATCCTCTCTTCCCTGGGTGATACTTGCAGCAGGTAACCGATAGTTTCCTAACGATCACTTCCCTCGCTCTTCACTAGCTGTTGCGATAGTTAAGTCCTTTGACTCCTATCTAGCAACGTCGATCGCTAGGCTCATATAAGACCGTCAGGCCTTGGTTCGTGGAAGTATGATAAAGATCTTTTTGATTGAAAGTATATTTTATGAAAGTGCTTAGATGGTTGCGTGAAGAACCCAAATCTCCTGCCCCGAGGGTCCCCTTATATAGGGGTTCTTCCCTCAACCCTAACCCTGCGTGACTCATACCCTCGTGTCACGCGACTCATGACTCATAGTGAGTCATAGTGTGAAATCCATCAACTGACTGGTCCGCGTCAGCTGCGCCCTATCTCGCAACCAATCAAAACTCCTAAAACAAGTTATGTGCCCTAACGGGGTCACCTGCCTGAAACCCATGACTCATAACTATGAGTCATGTGCTAAATACATAAACCACATGACCACAATTGTGCGTCGTGTCGAACATCAACCAATAACAAACAACCCATGACACGCTATTGCGTCGTCATGTGAAAACCTATGAGTCAACTGATCTCATAGTGTGAAATATAACAAACCGATGACTAATAACCATTAGTCATGTGAGAGTCTGCCTTGCTTAGTCACCGTTTGTGACAGCTCTAGAAAATGGGTAAAGATAAAATCATAACCAGTTTACTCTGAATATATAAGCCATCTATTATCTATCTATCAATTTTTGAAGGTCCTTATATTTATATCTTTTGCTAGAAGTGCAATACTTTTGTGAAATAGGTAATCTTAAAAACTCTACATTGGGGTAGCAATTTATTACTAAGAAATAAAACAATAGTTGCACAATCTCTATATCTTAAGGTACTAGTAGCAAAACTTTAAAACTAATGGAGGGTTTGTATATGAAGCTGATAAAATCTAGGTTTGGTTATACACTGGCTGTTATGGGTGAGCCGGATCTCTGTGGTAAGTAGCTTCCACATAACTTACCTTAGGCTGGCATACTGGAATCGTGCTCTGGAGCCCCCTTGCTACTCTGTGTAATGTGCTCATGGCACCGTCTGCCGATGTACTTGTTCCTTCCATCAATGTCTTGAATTCAGAACTCAAAACCCTTTATGGGAACTGTCTCTCCGTGTCTAAGCCCCTATAGTGAACTCACCCTGCAAGGCTCAGGTTCTACCTCCCAGTAAGATGTACACTCTCACTCTTTGCGAGATCCACCAAACATTGGATTTGAGCACCCCACGAAGAGGAAGCAAGTGCAGAAATATTATAGGATGTCAGAATTGGAAGCTGAAACCAACTTATTACAAGCAGAGTTGGTGAAGAAGTTACATTTTTCAGACACAATCTCATCGAACTGAGCGCCACCACAACATGTGCCCCATAGCAATCAATGACTACACTGTGGAATTATTGGCCTCGGTGCTATTCTATTGATAGATTATCTATCATTTCCGGAAACCCCAAATAATGACTTGTTGCACCCCTAGTCCATGAATACCCCTCAATATAGAATATTTGAACTTTGCTCTCCTCTGACCACCTGGGGGGTTCGATGTTTACTTCTTGCTAATAGAGTAACTATCATAGTCAAATTGTCTACTGAGGGCGATATACTGTGGGTTGAGACTATCAAGTAGGAGAACTGCATAGTGGTTGGTAGGAGATAGAGCAAGATATTTGTCATTATAGTGTACAGAAGCAAAAACAGACTCATCACGGGGCGGAACACAGTGGCGTCAGGAGGGAGGCTTTCCGCCGTGAGCTTTGTGTTCACCCAGGCTGCCCACAGAGTGGCTTAGTACTAGAGTTGCGCCCTAGGACATTCGGAGCCCCACAATTAAGAAGTGATAGACCTGATACACGCTGAGGATCAATTCTGTGTTAGATATACTGAAAAGCAGTCTCTGAATCAGCTCATCCTGTTTTCTCTAGTGGGTGACTGGCCCATTCTTTCCAGATATCCGCTATGGGTTTCCAAATACCAGAGTGTGCAGAAAGGGATGTTCCAAGAGTAGCCCCTATCGGAGATGGCTTAGTAAGATTCCATTGTCCCAACAACCACAAATACCGGGTGCCCTATTGTGATTAAGATGACAATAATGGGAGGAACTGTTCTAAGTTGCTTCATCCATCTGGAACCACTCAGATCACAATGATAACTTCACAACCAAGTCGTTGATTGCCAACTCAGGAAGCTACAGACATGCCCCTGCTTGGAGCCTTATACGTTTTTGGATCTATCGTGGCTACAGGTTTATGACAACACTCTTCCAGAGTGAATACCAGTACGGGCTGTGGAGTTTGGGATCTTTTGGTAGATTTGCAAGGTGGAATAGCTAGAGATCAATCTGTAGGATCTGCCAGAGGCATCACACAGCTTGGGGGGATACACCATGTGATTGGTCACATCCTCCAGATGCTAATAACAAGCTTTTCCGACACTGGTGGACGTCCGGCCAGTGTGCTATCCTGCCTTTAGATATACTAAGAGCTACCGACATGCCCCGTCTCCAAGCCTTCTACCATTCCATCTTTCCCCTTGGCTGGATTCAAATACGATCCAAGTGGACTAGAGACAACTCATGGCTGCTGAGTTACGGTATCCTTTGTAAAGTCACCTGGTCCTAGTAGCCAAGGTTCCCTCATCAGTGTCTGCCATAGGTTGTGGTAGTGCTAGTACTGGTTATGTGTGAATTATGTGTCCTTATCGTTGGGGTTGATAGCGTGGATAGAGTGAGAGGTGATAATGATCCCCCGCGCCCTGTATACATAGACATGTAGTTGGTACGAAGAGGGGCATGAAGGATAGCAGAAACAAATCCTACAATTTTTCTGTCTTTTCCTTTGCTAGAGCTTCTGACCCGTTTTCTGGTTCTCTCACATTGCTCCCTTGGACTAGAGCGGTGCTTGTAAGGCGGTGCAAGACGACATGAGCAGGAAAATTGCAATGTGGCAAGCACAGAGCACTCTCTCCCGGCAACAGGAGTCAATTTGAGCTAATATGGGACCGAATTACCGATAGTTTACGTGTATGCCACTGGAGCTAATCCTTGTGTTCCTTATTTGGGCGTTGCTTTAAGTGCGAAATAACGGATTAGGGTGTCGGCACTATTCCACTCACTATGGACAGAAGTGGATCAGAACAGAAAAATAATTGGGTACTGAGCTAAGATCACCAAAGATACGATTGAGAGGCCGGTATAAAGAGACAGGAAGAGAACAGGACAGCGAGCAAAAGCGGAGCACCGCCAGGCATGTCGGGTACGAAAATCATCTAAAGAACAGAAAAGGCAAAAGCTGGTATGATAACAAAAGACAGACTACTGACGATACAGTGTGGGAGGGTTTCACGAAATGGGCGAAACTATCTGTCACTGAGGCAGAACTATCGTTTGTCGAAGCTTTTGGTTTTCTTACAAGACCAGGGACTATGGGAGCAAAATCTTTGCCCCATGCACGGGCTCTATCTCTGCCAGCACCAAATATTATGCTTGATTTTAGTCACTTTTTAGTAGCGTAGTCCCCCTTGCCTGGACAGCCAGGAGCACCATGTTTGGATGGCAAAGAGGTTACGAGATTCATTCGCAGCTGGGAATGGTTTGCTGAGAGGTACCGGCTAACTTAGGAGAAGATGGTGATGGAATTGGTGGATTATTGTGAACTCAGTATTAGTGAGTTTATAGCAACCATTATTGAAGAAGCAAAAAGAGAAGAACAGGAAACGGCGAGCAGCAATCTCTTGAGGGCTAATCTTTCTACTGGGGAGCCTTCGTGGTCCTGCATGCGGAATAAACTATTGAGACATTGCAAGGAGGATGATAGTGAACAACAGAGAAATACTATTACTTACTTATGATCTCTGTCTTCAGATAAACATTCCCGTGTCAAGGTAGGTCATGTGCAGGGCGATATTCGGACATATCAGCAGATCTCCAATACCCTTGTGGCAGAGACGCGGCTTACAGTGTTTGACCAGAAGATGTGTTTTCTTCAGGGCCTGCCAGATAATATCGCTACAAAGCTCTTTGAGGACATGAGGCTTGATGTGGATGAGCCAGCTTCCTTTAACACTGCCGGAGGATTTTGCAAAGCAGTTACTATGGCCCTGACAATGACTAGGAAGAAGGCAAAGTAAGTAAGATATACAAGCTAAAGATTCTCACAGGTGAACAGAAGGACTAGGGGAAAGACGAAGCCCAGTCTCAACAGCACTCGGCAGCGACTGTGACAACAGTCCTCAAGGATCCAAACCCCGGGAATGGAACTCCAGAGACTCAAAAGCCAGACCAAGAGAAGAAGAAACCTAATGAGTTGCACAATCAGATGGAGGTGTTCAAGAGGGAACTAGAAGAACTCAAGCTCTTCCAGCAGTCAGCAATGCCACTGTTGAATAGTCAAGCGGGAGGGCAAGGAGGATATCAGCAGAGGAATAATTACTCACAGGACAATAGAAATATGCCGGCGACAGAGGGTATACCAGTAGATCACCGTGGCTGTAGGTGGTGTGGTCTAAACAATTATCGCAAGCATAGCTGCTACGAATATACCAAGGAACTAAGGGAATGGACAGTACATTACACGGATGAGGCAGACCTACGTACAAGAATGGGTGCAATGGGGAGTGGGGGACCACTTGTACCACTACCAGAGTCTGCTGGAGTGTGGCAAAGGTATGGGTATCTAACATGCGACAGAGGACTGAATCCCAAGGAACAATACCAGCAACACCAAATAACCGGATAGCCGAGATTGGACAAGGTACTACTAGTGAGGTACGGAATTTAATACTGGAGTATATATGCCTTCGGACAGGAAGAAACAAGATGCAGGACAGAGTTGCCTAATCGCTGGCCAAGGAGGACCTCAGTTAGAAGTAGGGGAGAGGAGAACATACTTTGCTCTACAGGATGATGATTGAAATACTCCTGGCTGGGTTGAGGCAAAGCGAGCAGCCGAGCATATGGAGGATTCAATAACTGTTGATACTAGTGGACTTCTGCGTCAGAGGAGACAAAAACAGAGGTACTACCCCGGGATGGGAATACAAAACCGGCCAGAAACAGCTCTTGAGGATACTCAGGATGAGGGTGAGAGGGCAGAATGTAAAAGGGGTGAGCATGAGGGGGAGGAGGTGATCGAGATGGAGGAACCAGCAAACGAGGCCCAAGTGGTACAGCCAGGAAGGAAAGTCCGAAAAAGGGTACCGAGAGGCGAAGGGGATATTCAACCAGCCAGAAAGATGCCGGTGAAGCTGCGGGCTGAAGCAGAACCTGAAAAAATGGTCAACACGATCTTGAATCTGAACATTGACGGAATAACAGTCAGGGAAGCATTAGGACTATCGCCAGACTTGCTTAGAGAGTTATGGGAAGTAAAGAGACTCCTGGCCCGCAAGGGAGGAGCGCAGGTTCCTACAATACGTGCAGAAAAGACACTAATTGGCATAGCAGGAGCCAGGGGGGATATACCTCCTACAAGTAGCCGAACAGAGAGAGTTTCTATTGAGAAGCACCTATATGCCGGTGCTTCTGCTATGGTACTGGGCAGGTTAGAAGGGAGAAGGAAGCCAAAGATGCTAATTGATAGTGGTTCGGAGATGTGCGTTATGTAAAAGAAGCTATGCCAAGAACTAGCAGAAGAACCACCTATCAACAAGGACATTGGGTGGTCTATTGGCTCCGCAAATGATACTAGGGATCGTGGCTTCAGAGTGTGCCATTCTGTGAGTGTGAATATCGGTGATGTTGATGTCAATGTACGCATATTTCTTCTGGATGAGGCAGCTCAGGATCTTATCCTGGGAAGGCCATGGGGGAGAAAGACACGAGCACAGTATGCCAATCGGGATGATGGTTCACTCTATATCACGATTTCAACACCTGATGATCAGAGAAAAGTTGTATTCTGTGCTGTAGGGTCCACCAAGGAGAGAAATAGAGATCACACAACAATTTAAAGATATACTACAAGTACGGGTAGTGTGACGGAGCAAACGCAAGTTACAACGGAAACGGATAGAAAGTTGGGAAACTCAGGTGGCCCGCAGATAGTGAGGTGATCTTGGCCCCTGTAGAGACTAAACTTGACTATTCTTTGATTTCTTGTGCACTATTTGTTAGTTCCCCTTGGTCCCGTACTTTAGGTTCTAATGGTGGGTTGAGGTGTAATTCTTTGCGTTTTCAGCCAGGCTTTGAGGGCACATTTCCTTGGTCATTGGAAGAGGTGAGTGGGGCGCCATTTTTGAGAAGGGGGCAGGCATGGGCAGAGCTCAGGAGATTGATAATAATGGCGAAACGGAAAGGGATAAGATGTGGGGAGTCGGCAGAGGGTAGGACATTATACAAGAGAAAAGGAAAGAAGGTTCGGCCAGCAGAGGTGGGGTATGAAAATGGGGAGAAGCCTAAGGGAGATGAGGAATGGAGAAAGAGGAGAAAGGAGAAGAAGATATATGAGAAAGGAGGCCAATTCCAGGAGCACATTTTACCGATGGTTTCAAAGATGAAGCAGGGAGAAAGACTATGCCCAAACTCAATCAAAATGATCCAGATTAGTACTGATCTCTGGCCAAACAAAAGGGACCTCCTTATGGAAGTTTTGCATAAGAGGGTGGCTGGAATAGCATTTGATAGTTCAGAGAAGGGAAGGATTCATGATGATATTGAACCATCTCATATCATATTTACAGTTCCCCATAAGCTATGGCAGGCACCCAGCTTCCGAAGTCCTGTTGGTGGATGTGAGGTTTGTGCAGGGATAATTCCGGATAGATTACAATGTAGTATGATTGGGAGGAGCTTTGGTCCTTACCGGAATCCGTGGTTTCAGGTTGACACACCTGGCTTTACGAAAGATGTTGAAGAAAACCTGATCTTGAACGTGGATCCAAAGCCTATCAAACACTACCGATTAATCAATTCAGCTAAGAAAATCAATGCAGTGTCAATAAGGAATGCCAGTCTAGCTCTAGGTGGTGATGAGCTTTCGGAAAGGTTCGCTGGTTACCCACTCATATTATTGATCAACCTATTTTCCACATATGATCAGTACACGTGAGCTCTGGAGTCGAGGGATATTACATCATTTCACACACCACTAGGACGTATGAGAATGACAACTTCACGACAGGGCTATACAAATTCAGTACAAGCATTCCACGGAGTTATAAAGAAAGTCCTGCATGCCTCAATTGTGTACGGAAGGTGTGAGCAGTTGATTGATGATGTTGTGGTGTGACCAAAATCTCGTTCACAATATTTAGACAAAGAAACAGGCGAACCTAGTATTTGAGTGGTACACAGCATTCAGGGATTTGTTTTGGAGGCAATTCACAACTTAGAGGCCGTATGGGCGGAAAGAGAAAGAGCAGGTGCAACCATCTCGGGATATAAATCTGTCCTGGTAGTTGAAGAGATCAAGGTGGTTGCCTACGTTTGTGATTGTCACAAAGGGTGACTAAGCAAGCCAGACTCTCACATGACTAATAGTTATTAGTCATCGCTTTATTATCTTTCACACTATGAGATCAGTTGACTCATAGGTTTTCACATGGTGACGCGATAGCGTGTCAGTGGTTTATTGTTATTGGTTGATATTTGACATGACGCACGTGGGTGGTCATGTGGTTTTGACATGACGCACGATGGTGGTCATGTGGTTTATGTATGTCGCACATGCCTCATAGTTATGAGTCATGGGTTTCACACATGTGACCCCGCTAGGGCACATGACTTCTTTTATGAGTTGTGATTGGTTGTGAGATAGGGCGCAGCTGACTCGGACTAGTCAGCTGATGGATTTCACACTATGACTCACTATGAGTCATGAGTCGCGTGACGCGAGGGTATGAGTCACGCAGGGTTAGGGTTGAGGGAAGAACCCCTATATAAGGGCACTCTCGGGGCAGGAGATTTGGGTTCTTCACGAACCATCTAAGTTCTTTCATATATTATCCTTTCAATACGAAAGATCTTTATCTACCACGCTTCCGGGAACTAAGACACGACTGTCTCATATGAGCCTAGTCATCGACGTTGCTAGATAGGAGTCAACGGACTTAGCAATCGCACTCTCTATTGGACAAGAAAGAAGTGATAGTTAGGAGACTATCGGTTCCCTGCTGCATGTATCCCCCGGAGAAAAGAGGATTCTAACATTTGGTTGCGTCAAGCAGCACCACCTAACAAACAGACAAAACGGAGACCAACAAGGAAAACGACATTGACCCCCTAGGAGAAAATCTTGACCTTTCATCATTAGCAGAAGGATTTGAAAGAGCCTTAACAGAGGAGAGGGCACCAAGCCCTACAACACCAGAGCCACCATCACCAATCGGATCAGAAGAAACAGAAGACCAAGGAAGGACAAGACGAAACACGCTGGTGGCTACAACAGAACAAGCGGAACGACCTCCTCGGAGGCAACCCTGGTCCTGAATCCCGAGCAGATGAGACAAATCATTGCATCCTTAAGCTGAGGAAACAGGAGGCCCAAGGCCAAGGAACCCGAGGTTTATCGAGGCGAACGACACAAATTACGACGATGGCTAGCCCAACTCATAGTCTACTACCGGACGGTATGATGGTAAAACGGACATGATGAGGACAAAATCCTGTATGCAACAAGCCTCCTAAGGGACAACGCGGGAACCTGGATCACACCTTACGCAGGAGAAAGAATCACCCCAACATGGGACAATTGGGCGGGATTCAAGGCAGGATTACCTAGACAATTTGGCGTGATTGTCGCCAAGGGAGCAGCAAGGATCAGACTGAAAAACATGAAACAAGGCAAACGATCAGTCACTGAATACTGGAACGAATTTCGCCTCTTGGCTAGCGAAGCCGAGTTGGACGACTCCACTGGAGGAGAATTGCTTCTAGGAGTAATGATCGAATAATTACAGAACACCTGGGGGGCTAGCAGCGAGGGATACGAGGACCTCGAAGTCCTAGCCCAATAGGCAATCCAGAAGGGAACCAAACTGGCGACGGTCAGACATATCCAAGGATCGCCCTCAGCAAAAAACACCCAGCGGGAGACCAGTATACCACAAAAGCCAGAGGGGACCTATCGACCCGCAAATAATGGGAACCTGAATTACGGCGACCCCATCGAACTAGACGTGACTAGGAGACAACCAAGATTTAACACGTCAAGGGCAGAATTCCAAAGAAGGATACGAGAAAAACTATGTCTCAAGTGCGCACAACCCGGACACCTAGCCAGAAGCTGCCCCAAAAAAGATGGACCTAAACCATTCAACACACAAGCCAGGAGCTGGCAACCCGCGAAGAAAACTCCACCCTGGCAAACCAAACCAAAGAATAGGGAAATCGAGGTCGAACAGGAACCCGAATAGTCGGGCAACGACGACTCTTCCCAGTGAGAGCGGGTCTGAGGGACAGACCTGAACGAAAACCCATCATTATGGAAAACTACTACGCGGCAGTAAACTACACGGAAACACTCGATAACGACAATGACCATATTATGGGCCAGATACAACTACAGGGCGAAAAGGAGTCAGTCACTATCAACGCCATGATTGACTCAGGAGCAAGAGAAGACTTCAATGATCGCGAAGTCTGCAACAAACACGGGATCAAGATGATCAAAGCAAAAAACCTCAAGGAGATTTGCCTTGCGGAGGGAAAACCAAGGGCTATTAGGTCCCGTTACCCATATGACAAAAGTACCTATGGACATTAGTAGCCATAGGGAATTGGCAACCTTCCAAGTGGCGAATCTCCAAAACCATGAGGTCATCCTCGGGATGCCATGGTTTAGGGAACACAATCCAACAATCGATTGGAATGACAAAATGATCACATTCAACAGCGAGCAATGTACGACTTGGGGTCTCAAAAGTTCGCCTGTTGGGCATGCGGTACCTGAAGATAGAGCCCTGGAAGAGAATCTCATCAGCAGATTCTCCAAAGTCCAGGCCAAGAAAGATCCACTGAGGAAGAGTGGCCCGACGGCCAATGACCAGAGTATCAGAGGTAAGAAGCTATCCGCTGAGGCCAGAGTGCCTAGGAAGGGAACAGCAAGAGCGGCAGGACAGGACCCGTATGCTAACGAAGGAACCGATGTTCCTGCCAGAGGGCAAGCAATTGTTGGGACAGGAACAGCTATTGGGTTACCTCACAACACCTATGGACGAAACGCACCACGAAGCAGGCTAGCAGTCAAACATGGACTCACAATAAATGCAGGTGTGATAGACTCTGACTACAGAGGAGAAGTGAAGGTGGTCCTAGCCAACCTAGGAGACCAACCATACCAAGTGGAAAAAGGATACCGGATGGCACGACTGATCATCGAAAAAATCAACCACAGAAAACTACAAGAAGTAACTCAGTTGGACGATACCAAAAGAAGAGAAGGAGGATTGGGGAGCTCCAACACCACCATGGACCAAGAGGTCAAGGGCCGGCAGAACAGGCAAAAAATGCAAATCAACGAGATATCGGCAAGAGCCTTCGGAGAATTCTACCGAAGGGGAGAGACAACAGGCATCCTAAGATGGGATGAAGTCGACAACGAAATTCAGCTGGAAGCTATCAACATTAGCACCAAGCTGGCGATAAAAAACAAGAAAAACAACGAAGATCGGGACATAAGGGACGCGGTCCCTCAAGAATATCACCACCAGCTCGATGTGTTCGAAAAAGGGGAGAAGACGACAGTACCCCCACAGCGACCAGGTATCCATCTGGGAATCGACCTAGAAGAAGGAAAAATAGTACGCATCAAGAAAATATATGCCCTCAGTTACGACCAACTGGAGGAGCTCCATCGATATATCAAACAGAACGAAAGGCAAGGAGGGATTCGAAGGGTCAAGTCATGAAGGGCATCACCAATCATGTTCGTCAAGAAAAAGGACAGCAAACTCAGACTATGCGCCGATTATCGGGCGCTCAACGAAGTAACCAAGAAGGTTCGACACCCGCTACTACTCATTAGTGAAGCACTGGACAGACTGGGAGCAGCCAAGTACTTCACCAAGCTGGCTATCAAGGACGCGTATCACAACATTCGAATCAGAGAAGGAGACCAATGGAAGACAACCTTTTCAACAAAACTAGGAACTTATGAATACCTAGTCATGCCTTTTGGGCTATACAACGCACCAGCGGCGTTCCAACGATGGATCAATGAGGTCCTTATGAAACACAGAGACATGTGTTGTATCGTCTATCTGGATGACGTATTGTAGATTCAAACACCCTAAAACAACACCAAAAGGACGTCAGCAACATCCTCTAAGCAATACGGAAATCGGGGATGAAGGTCAAACCATCCAAGTGCGAATTCCACCAAAGCGAAAGAGAATATTTAGGATTTATCATCGGACAAGTAGGGGTCAAAACCGACCAACTCAATACACAAGCCATATGGGACTGGAGAACACACAAGAAAATCAAGGAAATTCAATGTTTCCGAGGATTCTGCAACTTCTACCGAGAGTTCATCGAAGGATTCAGCAGAACAGCCAGACCACTATACGCAAAAACAAAGAAGAAGTGCCTTGGCAACTGGCAGTGGGGAGACAAAGAACAACAAGCATTCAACGAATTAAGGACAAAACTCACCACAGCACTAGTACTAGTCTACTTCAACCCCCTCGCACCGACCAAAATCGAAACGGAGGCCTTAAAATACGTCTGTTCCGGGATACTATCACAGCAATGCCAGGAGGGAAAATGGAGACCAGTTGCGTACCGATCCAACATGATGTCGGACGCCGAATACAACTACGACATAGACGATAAGGAACTGCTGGCGATAGTGCAGGCATTCCAGGAATGGAGAAGATAGACCAGAGGAAATCTGAACCCAATACAGGTCCTCAAAGACCACAAGAACTTAGTCACCTTGATGACAACGAAGGAACTAAACGAACGACAAGCATGATGGATGCAAGAACTAAGTCAATACAACTTCAAAATCGAATACCGACTAGGAAAAGAAGGAGGAAAGCCAGATGCCCTCACAAGAAGCGGGTGAGACTTACCCAGAGCACGAGACAAGGGACTCACTCGAAACGTGGGGATCCTACTGCCAAAGGAACGATACTGGGATATCCCAGAAACTGAAGCAATCAAGCGCGGCCTATTGGTAACAACGGAATTTCAAGACAAGGACGAGGGAGAGATACAAAAAATAAGCAACGTCGATAACGAGATCCAAGCCATCAAGAGAAACTTGGAGGCAGGAAGAAGAGAAATGAAGGGAATAGGGCTAGGACTATGCCGATGAAAGGACGGCCTCTTATGGTATCAAGGGAGGATTTCGATACCAAAGGATGAGGGGATACGAACGAGTCTTATCGCTAAACATCACGAACCCCGACAAGCAGGACACGGCGGAAGCGCAAAAACTTCTAAACTCATCAGCCGACGATATTATTGGACGAAGATAAGAGAAGATATCAAAAGATTCCTAAAGAATTGTGACACCTGTCAAAGAACCAAGGTGGTCCGACATGCACCCTACGGAGTGCTACAATCAAATCATGCCCCGGATTGACCATGGAAATCAATCGCTATGGACTTCATCAGGAACCTGCCGAAATCGGAAGGATATGACACCATACTTGTGGTCATCGATCGGCTGACCAAAATGAGCCATTTCATACCGTGCTCAAAGGACCTGGACGCACGGCAGTTCGCCAATCCCTTCATGCAGGAGATAGTCAGGCTACACGCACTACCACACAATATCATCACCGACAGGGGGATACTATTCACCTCAGACCTATGGAAGGAAACTACCGGGAAATTAGGAATCCAACGAAGGCTCAGCACAGCATGCAACCCAGAAACAGACGGACAGACCGAACGGACCCATGCCATATTAGAACAATATCTAAGGGCATACATCAACTACCAACAGGACGATTGGTGTGGTTACCTACCGCTAGCAGAATTTGCATAAAACAAAGGATATCAGGAGCCATCAAGAACACACCCTTCTTTGCAAATTACGGAATCAACCCCGAATACGAAATGATTGGTCATCTGATACAAGGAAAGCAGACCACACCGGCAAAAATGAGTCAGTTACATGAGTCATTAAGGAACGAGATGGTGGCCGCACAATTATGACACGAAAAATGCTACGATCTACACAGAAAGCCCGATCCGAACCTACAATCAGGAGATATGGTGTCGTTGTTGCGCCGCAACATCAAGAGCACAAGACCATCGAAGAAATTAGACTACAAGAAAATCGGAAAATTTCAAAATCTTGGCAAAGATTGGAACAAGCGCATATAAACTGGCCTTACCACCATCAATGGCCATACACAACACATTCTATATCTCCCTTCTCGAACCTTACCAAGACAACCGATTCCCCTCACAGACCAAAGAGCCCCCTCCTCCTATTCAGATAGAAGGAGAAGACGAATACGAACTCGACGAAATCATTGATTCTCGACGCCACTACAACGAGCTCCAATATCGAGTCAAGTGGAAGTGCGACTCACCAGAACACGATAAAGTCTGGTACACCGCAGAAAACTTCAACAATGCAGAACATACAGTCCAACGATTCCACCAAAGCTACCAAAGAAAGCCCGGAGTGGATACACGTCACGATCAAGAGATTGTCCTCCGCACCTCTCCCCGTCGTCCAACAAGAACAACGCTCACATATACCGGAGAGCGACGCCCAGCCCATCGCTCGCAACGCTACCCCCACTAGCCCAGCATACTTGGGCTCATCAAAGAAGGGGGTTGCACACGCCTCCATGCACGAGACGGACTGCACCGATGATGGATGCCAAATCAATCTCAGCGAAAAACAAGGGTGAGGCTGGTACCCACAATTGACCAGGAGTTCAAGAAAGCCAAGTGTCGGCCAGGACCACGACTGGCGACAGGAGATGGAAGCGAACCCAGGAGAGGACTGGGTCCCACAACAACCTCGCCGGAGAAGAGACAGAAGGGCTGATCACCAAATCACGAGCTGGGAGCATTGTTTCAATGACAATTGCAACGAACACCGATGGGAAAAGGTGGACGCTGGCTACTACGCCCGCCAAGTAGGGGAACGAGGAGAATTGTCAAAGATTGAGAGAAGGGAATATAAAAAGAGAAGAGCGGTGAGGACACGGCTGGGGGGAGCGGGGAGCGAAAAAACCATTCCTGACGTGGAATCCCTGGAAGGGAAAATCTCGGACCTCCGAAGCCAGCTCAATCGCACTGAACAAATCATTGTGAAAAAGGATAACGACCTTGAAAGGCTCGATAAGGAAAAGGAGAAACTCCAACAAGCCCACAACTGATGCAAAGAGGGGATGAGCCAAAACGGTGGTATGCTGTGGAAGCAAGGAGTGTAGCATCATGGGACCGATGCAAGAGGGTGAAGGGAGCTAATGTCACAAACACTCACTAAGCAAGGCAAACTCTCACATGACTAATACCTATTAGTCATCGCTTTGTTATCTTTCACACTATGAGATCAGTTGACTCATAGGTTTTCACATGGGGACGCAATAGCGTGTCATTGGTTTATTGTTATTGGTTGATATTTGACATGACGCACGAGGGTGGTCATGTGGTTTTGACATGACGCACGATGGTGGCCATGTGGTTCATGTATCTCACACATGACTCATAGTTATGAGTCATGGGTTTCACGCATGTGACCCCGCTAGGGCACAAAACTTGTTTTATGAGTTTTGATTGGTTGCGAGATAAGGCGCAGCTGACTCGGACTAGTCAGCTGATGGATTTCACACTATGACTCACTATGAGTCATGAGTCGCGTGACGCGAGGGTATGAGTCACGCAGGGTTAGGGTTGAGGGAAGAAGCCCTATATAAGGGCACCCTCGGGGCAGGAGATTTGGGTTCTTCACGCAACGATCTAAGTTCTTTCCTATATTATACTTTGAATACAAAAGCTCTTTATCTAACACACTTCCGGGAACCAAGACACGACTGTCTTATATGAGCCCAGCGATCGACGTTGCTAGATAGGAGTCAACGGACTTAGCTATCGCAATATCTATTGGGCAAGAAAGAAGTGATCGTTAGGTGACTATCGGTTACCTGCTGCAAGTATCCCCGAAGGAAAGAGGATTGTAACAGTGATTCAAGTGGGCGACACTCCGATACAGAAAAAGTCAAGAAGATTCTGGATTGGTCACAGTGCAAATCAGTGCGAAAAGCCAAGGCATTTATTGGACTCTGTGTCTATTATTGGATTTGGATTAATGATTTCACTCACCTTGCAGATCCTATCTTCAACACATTTAGGAAGTGAGAGAAGAAGCCAAGAGGCAGCAAAGGAGAGGAGAAGAAAGACTCAAACCAGAATGGGAAAAGGAAGGAGACAGTGCGGAAGGTGGACTTTGTATGGGGCATAGAGCAGCCAAAGCACAATGGACAAGGTAAAGGGGGGCGTGGTCTCACTACCCGCACTGGGGCCTATGGTTTACACAGCTGAGCCGGGGAAGGAGGGAGGGAAGATAGTTTTAGGAGTTGATGCAAGCTTACTAGGTTTTGGTGCGATTCTCGAGTAGGAGGATGAGAAAGGCCATCATCACCCAGCGTGATCTGAGAGTGGGCTATGGACTGAGGCCGAATGGAACTATGATGCAGGGAAGTTGGAATGCAGAGCACTTCTCGGTGCTATCAAAAAGTTCTGAAATTATCTCTAAGGGGTCCAATTCCTTGTGGAAAACGATGCAAGAACTCCGATTTATCAGTTGAATCAGCCCCTTAATGATATTCCAGGTGCGGTACTGGGTAGATCTCTTCCATATATATGACTATTCTCCATTGACATTGTACAGATACGAGGAACTTGTCACAAAGGACCAGATATCTTATCTAGGAGGCCTGCAACTTATGAAAAGGAGCAGGAATTAACAGAGAATCGAAGAACAGAGGAGGATGAAACAGAAGACGCTATAGAGACTGCGTTGGAGAGGATAAGGATGGAGGAGAGGGGTAGAGATGTGGGACTGGTCGATAGAAATGGAAGGAAGGAGAATTGGAAGCTGTCGAAGGTGATGGCAATGGACGAAAGCCAGGGGAATACAGATACAGAGACGGAGAGGATTCCCCGATGGTTCTTGATGTTGAAAATGCCTATGGGACTAGGGGATACTGAATTTGCAAGGTTAAGAAGCGAGACAACAAAATCTTTGGTGAGAGATGAGATCTTAAACCAGAGAGGGACTAGAGGACACCGTGGAACTCCACCAAGGAAGGTGATATCGGACACTCATGAGAGAATACAAATCCTGCAGGACCTACATCATAACTCGGGCCACCGAGGACGAGATGCTATCTACAATAAAGTTAAAAACGCTTCTATTGGAAGGGTCTGTATCCAGATGTCGACAGGTTTGTTCAGTCGGTGACAAGTGCCAAAAAAGAAGGCCTAATCCATACCATCAACCTCTCCACCCAACCTTTTCCAGTAGTCTTTGGATAAATGTTGGATTGGATGTGGTTCATATACCTATAAAGGCAAATGGATGCAGATACCTTGCAGGAATTCGTGACGATCTCGGTGGTTGGGCTGATTATAAGGCTGTCCAAAAGGCTGACTAAAAGTCAATAGCTAAGTTTGTGTAGGAGGGTTGGATCAGGAGATACGGATGCTCCTCATTATTCATATATGATGGAGGACCTGAGAAGCAAGGCATGGCCAAGCAGCTCTTCCAGCGATATCAAATTAACAATATTCAGATGGTTCCATACCAACCCCAATCAAATGGTCTAATTGAACGAGGACACCAAAATATCATCGACGGATTGGCCAAGTTGACACCAAGGGGAGTGTTGGGCATTGGGTAGAACACCTACCAGGAGTTATCTGGGCGGACAGGATTACAGTGAGACGTTCGACTGGGATCACCGCCTACAGTGTAGCCTTTAGGCATGAGTGTCTCTTGCCTGTGGACTTGGTGGAAGAAACTTGGGCATTGATGGACTGGCGAACTATTGAAACCTGTGAAAGTCCCAGGGCGGAGCTATTAGCACTGAGGGCAAGGTAGCTGGAGCGCAGAAAAGAAGAGCTAAAGGAGGCGGCGGAAGTGCTAAAGAAGAACTGTAAGGCAAATGAGGCTTATTTTCACAATCATGGGCGGCGCCGGCCAGAGCAGATATCGATAAACCTTGGAGGGCTTGTTCTATTGCATGATAGATGGCTGGATCAGTTATATTCTCATAAACTACACAATTGGTGGAATGGTACTTACTGTATCACAGACATCACAAAGCAGTAATAGAGAGGTACAGAGAAGTTGGCGGAGCTGGATGGGGTGGCTTTGGAGGAATCCTGTTCTGGGAACAGGTTGAAGAGGTTTATTGCACACAGGGAGAATCAGAAGAGTTAGATGAGATGAGGTCGACAAGGGATGGCGAGTGTGTGAAGGGGGGAGATATGTGCGAGTGCTAGTAGTGGTTATGTGTGAATTATGTTGACTTATCTTTGGTGTTGCGTAGTGTGGATAGAGTGATCAGTGATAATAATCTTCCGTGTCATGTATAGATAGACATGTAGTCGGTACGGAGAGAGGCAGGAAGGACAGCAGAAACAAACCGCACTATTTTTCTCTCTTTTCATTTCCTAGAGCTTCTGACCCCTTTTCTGGTCCTCTCACCAGGTATGCCAGAGCTTCGAGTGATAGACCATGTGTAGGTCTTATCGGCCGGATTCTAATACTCTGGTTACAGACCCTGGCGGATACAATGCGCGTCTGCCATCCCCGTTCCTCATCTACGGAGAGCTAGATATATGTTGATATGGCCGAAAATCTGACTAACCAAGGCAGATTTCCTGATGAATGATAGTTATTGGTCATCAGTTTGTTACCTTTGACACTATGAGATCCTTTGACTCATAGGGTTGCACATGACAACGGAATAGTGTGTTAGTCGATTATTGATATTCGTTGTTTAGAGACATGGCGCACCATTGTGGTCGTGTGGTTTATGTATTTCGCATATGACGCATAGTTATAAGTCATGGTTTTCGTGCATGTGACCCTTATGGGAAACATGCATTGGTATATATTTTGATTGGTTATAAGATATGGTGCAGGTCAATGGTACCAGTTGGCTGATGGATTTCACACTATGACTCACTACAAGTAATGAGCCACATGACGCGAGAGTAGAGGTCATGCAGAGCTATGGTAGACGGATAAAGGTATAGATGCGGCCACCAGCGGAGTGCCCACTTTAGGTGACGAACCATCTCCTCTACACACCCAGCAATTCAAATCTCAATCCCATGAGAATTTATCATGAATATCTACCCCCACACGCTCAGTGGGCTACACCCGCACTCTCGGTCAGCAGCACCCCCCCCCCCTCCAGACTTCCTTCCCTCATCATGTTCTGGGGCCCTGGCGTTCTTATTTCTCGGGGTCATTTGGCTCTACTCGCCCCCTCCTTTTGCTTGTGCTTGCCTGCCCCGCCTAGCGCTCGCACGGTTGGCAACGCCCTTCCCCCGCTGTTACAGAGTGCTGGGACGAGAGTTTGCAGTAGGAGAAAACCTTGGAACAGGCTATGGTCGATTTCCCTGATCTCTTCACTTTGGTGAGAGGCTGACTAGTCGCCTAGGCACCCAGTTACAAATGGTTTCCTCAGTTATTGGGTCTAGCCCTCCTCTCCCTGCTCAAGGTTTGGTCCTGTTTCTCGATTACAGCTACACTCCGCTCCCTTGGCTGGAACCCTACTCCCCTTTGATCTTGCTCAGCCGGCGAGGCTTCTGCATGGTCGCACCCCTCAGTTCAGCTCAAGCGTCCCATGATACCTCCTCTGGGGCAGATGTCCACGCCTTGGGTTCCAAGTAATGCTAGCACTGCTGCTATGGTTTAGAGTGGCCCACGATCTCCCATTTTCTTCCCTTATTGGCAGTTACTTTGAGTTAGATAGTGGTTGTGACAATTCTTTTTTTGTTGCTGTATACAGCAAGGGTTTTCTTGTTGATTCCTCCCCATGTGTTTATTTGTAGTTTTCTTTCTAACTGGTTAGTCTGAAGGAGATTTCTCATAATATGTGGCTGGTGGGCGGTTGGTCATGTACCATAGGGACTTTGGTCCATGGTTTTTTCACTAGCACCTGTTAGTTTATTATACAGGGTTTTTTTATGCTATAGCTTACGCTGCATGCACATTTTGTACCTAAGGTCGTAAAACCAATTTAAGATGATAAAAATATAATCAAAAAAAGAAAAAGCCACCAATTTGGGTGCTTCACACAACCATCTAAGTTGTTTCCTACACAATACTTGGAATCCGGAATCTGCTATCTATCACGTTTTGTGGAACCCAGTAACGACTGTCTCACCTGAGCATAGCGATCGATGTTGCTAGATATAAGTTAGACTAGTGGGGTATTGCAAAAGCTATCCGGCTAAGAATAGTGATCTTTAGCCATCTATTAGTTAGCTGGTGCAAGTAGCATCCGACGAGGAGAGCATTGTCACATTTGGATCCAGTAAACCATCAACAGCTACCAAACAGACAAAACAAAGGCCAATAACAAAGACAAAATCGCCCAGTTAGCCAAAACCCTCGACCTTTCAACACTTGAAGAAGGATTGGGAATGGCACTGACAGAGGAGAGGGCCCAAGCCCTACAAGACTAGAACAATGATTACAGCCTAGATCAGCAGAAACAGAAATCCAAGGAAGAACCAAGCGAAACATGATGGCGGCTACAACCCAGTAAGAACAGTCAACATTCAAAAATAGGACTCCAGAGTTAAATCTATCACCCATGAGACAACTTGTAGCAAACTCGAGCCTAAGCGACAAGAAGACCCAAAGCAAAGGAACCCCAGCTATACATAGAAGAATGACACAAACTCCAAGGCTAGCCAGTCCACCTCCTGGTAGACTACAAGGCAGCAGGATAGCAAACCGGACACTACGAAGAAGAAATTCTATATGACACAAGGCTGCTAAGATAGAAAACATGAACCTATAGCACCCCAGATGCAGAGGAACGACTCATGACATCAAATACCAGGCCAGGATTCAAAGGAGACGTATCAAGGGTAACCCCCTGCTGTGTATCGCGAGATTTCCAGGGGGAGATCTGGTGATACCCTAACGACTCGGAGGAGAAGCGTTGAAGGAAATCCCTACAGGTAATAAAACAAAGGTTTGGGGCTGTAGAGTGAGTGTTCAAGTTCGGATATTAAAGTGCCGGTTCCCGTGACACTTGAGAGTCCGAATCCTGAAGGAATGTCGAGCTCTTCAAATACAAATAAATCATAACCAATATCCTGTCGAAACGAGAATGCTCAGCTATACTAAGGCAGAAGTGAAAACAACCAAGTCGTAAAACAAAGATATGCATGCGACAAGATATAATTAAAAAAAGAAGTGATGGAATCAAGCAAATCAAGATAGTTGAACCTAATGTTACAATCCTCGCCTCTCCGGGTGATACTTGCAGCAGGTAACCGATAGTTTCCTAACGATCACTTCTTACATTTCTCAATAGCTGTTACGATAGCTAAGTCCCTTGACTCCTGTCTAGCAACGTCGATCGCTAGGCTCCTATAAGACCGTCTGGTCTTGGTTTGTGGAGGTATAGTAGATAAAGGGTTTTGATTGAACGTATAGTGTATGAAAGAACTTAGATGGTGGTGTGAAGAACCCAAATCGCATGCCCCGAAGATGCCATTGTATAGGAGTTCTTCCCTCAACCCTAACCCTGTGTGACTCATACCCTCGCGTCATGCGGCTCATGACTCATAATGAGTCATAGTGTGAAATCCATCAGCTGAGTTGTCCGAGTCAGCTGCGCCCTATCTCGCAACCAATCAAAAACCATAAAACAAGTCATCTGCCCTAATGGCGTCACATGAGTGAAAACAATGACTGATAACTATGAGTCATGTGAAAAATACATGAACCACATCACCACAATCGTGTGTCATGTCAAATATCAACCAATAACAATATACCAATGAGACGCTCATGCGTCGTCATGCGGAAACCTATGAGTCAACTGATCTCATAGCGTGAAAGATAATAACCCGATGACTAATAACTATCAGTCATGTGAGAGTCTGCCTTGCTTAGTCACCGTTTGTGACACCTAATGGAAAACTATAACAATAGGGAAGGTACAAGGTAAAGAATAATGCGTTATTGGGAAATCTGTATAGACAATATTCAACCTCATGTTAAGGAGTAATACTGCCAATAGTAGATTGTTTTACACTAAGCCAATTTGGAGTTATTGATACCACAGGAGAAGCAAGGATCCAACTCATAAACATGGAGCCAGGGAAATGATTGGTCAGGCGGTATTGGAACGGCATCCAGCTCCTGGCCAGCGAAGGAAAAGCGGACCAGTCGAGAGCGGGCAAACTACTCGCTGGAGGACTGAATAGAAAATTGCAAAAGGCGCGAAGAGCCCGCGAAGACGAATGTGAGAGCAAGCAAGTCCTCGCCCAATTGGCAATTCCAAAGAAACCAAGTTGGCAACTGTCAGAGACATCCTAAGGTCACCACTAAAGAATATCACACAACCAGAGACTAACACTCCCCAAAAGCGCACTAGGGGCATCTCCACCTACTACACCCTGCAATGAAAACTAGGGTGACTCCAGGGAATTGGCTGCTACCAGAAAACTACCAATATTCATCCTAGCAACAGAGAAATTTTAAAGAAGAATTTGAGAGCAACTATGACTCAAATTCACACAAGCTAGACACTGAGCCAGGAAGTGCCTGAAGAAGAACAAGCCCAAACAATTCAACACGCCACCCAAAAGCTGGCAACGGATGAACAAGCCTCCCCCTCAGCAGACCAGACACAAGAACCGCGACATTTAGGTCGACCAGAACGTCTAACATTGCCAAAAACATGCCTGTCAGGAGTAAGAGATGGTCTGAGGGACAGACCGGAATGAAAGCCCACCATCGTAGAATATCACTAGGTGGTACTCAATTACACGAAAACCCGTGAACACGACAATGAGCATATCATGGTCAAAATACAACTACACTGCACAAGCAAGTTAGTCACAATCAGTGTCATGATTGACCTAGGAGCAACGGAAGACTTCATCAACAAAGAAGTCTGCAATAAACAGGGGCTCAAGATGATCAAGGGAAAATGCCCAACAGACATTTACTTCAGAGGAGGCAATTCCAGCATAATGGGCCCTGTTACCCTTATAACAGGTGTTTCAAATAAATATTAGTAGATATAGGGATTGGGCAACCATCCAAGTGGCGAAGCTCCAAAACTATCAGGTGATTCTTAGGATGCTATAGGGGAGAGAACACAATGCAATAATGGATTGGAACAACAAAGTGATGATAATGAGCAGGGAACAAGGTATGACTTGGTATCTCAAAGGTTGGCCAGTTGCCTATTTGGTACCAGAAGAAGAAGCCCTGGAAGCGAACCTCAGTACCAGGTTCTCTAAGATCCTGGCCAAGAAAGATCAAAATGCCAATGACCAGAGTATCAGAGTTAAGAAGCTATCAGCCCTGACCAGAGTTCCTACAAAAGGATAAGCCAAGACGGCATGACACAACCTGTAAGGAAAATATGGGACCAATGTTCCTATAGGCCGACAAGAGATTGTTACTACTAGAATAGCTCTTGGATTACCTGACAACACCTATGCACAAATTGCCACATGAAGCAGTCTAGTAATCAAACACAGACTGATAACCAGGACAGATGTGATCGATGCCCATTACAGAGACGAAGTGAAGCTGGTTATGGCAAACCTAGGAGACGAACCAGACCAAGTGAAAAAGGAGAGACCAGATCGGACAACTGATGATCGATAAGATTGACAACTGGGAGCAAGAAGAAATAACCCAGTTCGACGATACCGAGAGAGGGGATCCGGGATTCAGAACCAGCGACAGCAACATGGACCAATGGGTCAAGGGCCAGTATGTCAAACCACATATCGAAATCACCCTCTTAGCGGCAAGAGCCTTTGGACAGTTGTACGGAAGGAGGGAAACCACCGGCATCCCAAGATGGGGTACGTCGACTACGACATTTACCTGTAACCAATCAACATCAGCACAGGACTTGCGATCAAGAATCTGAATAAGAATGAGGCCAGAGCCATCTGGAAAAGGGGGCGAAGAGAGTACCAGCAAGTCCTAGACTTCTTTGACAAGTGACAAAAAAGAACAATCCCGTTGCGAAGAACACAGATCGACTTGGGAAACAACCTAGAACAGGCAAAAACACTATGTATCAAGAAGGTAGACGCACTCCGCGTTGATCAGCTGGAGGAACTCCATCAATACATCAAATACAAACAAGATTAAGGATGGATTTGTAGGGTTAGGTCAGCAAGGGCTTCAACAATTATATACATCAAGAAAAAGGATGGCAAACTCTGATTGTATGCTGACTATCAAGCAGTGAAATTAGGTTACCAAAAACGACTGACATTCACTGCCCGTAATTGGCAGTGCTTGGTATTGCCTGGGAGGAGCCAAGTACTTCACCACGCTGGATATCAAGGACGGCTACTACAATATTCAAATCAAGGAAGTACAGGAATGGAAAACACCCTTTTCAACAACTCTAGCGACATCAGCATACCTATCCATGCCGTTTGGATTATTAAATGGGGCAGCTGCGTTGCAACAATCCATTAATAATGTCCTAATATTACAAATTGACAGGGGGTGCATTGTCGATTTGGACAATGTACTCATATATTCGGACACCCGACCTCACTTCTGAAAAGATGTCAGAAATATCCTCGAAACAATAGGATAATCATTGATGAAAGTCAAACCAGGCAAATATGAATTCCACCCAAGAAAGAGACAATACCAGGGATTCATCATTGGAGAAGAAGCAGTCAAGACAGACCCAGCCTAGATGCAAGCCCTATGTGATGGGACAAACCCAAAAACAATAAAGCAAATTCAGTATTGCCTAGGATTCTGCAAAGTCTATGCACGATTTATTTAAGTTTCTGTAGAAGGGCAAGACCACGATAGGTTCAAACTAAAAACAAGTAGATCGGCAAATAGCAATGAGGAGAGAAGGAACAACAAGCCTTCGCCGCGTTGAGGACAAAACTCACCAAAGCACGGGGAGTGCTATACTTCAAACCCCATGCACCAACCAAGATCCAAACAGTTGTTTCACAATAAGTCTGGTCTGGACTAGTATCACAATAGTGCCTGGACGGAAAGTGGAGAGCAGTTACATACCGATCCAAGACGATGTCAAATGAGAATGCCACTATGAAATATACGACCAGAAACAACGGGCAAGAGGGCAGGCATTCCAGGACTGCCAACGATATACGACGGGGAGGCTCAACCCTGTCTGAGTCGTCACCCCCCTCAAGAACTTAGTAACCTTCATTACAACGAAATAGCTAAGTGAATGACAAGCACGATGGAGGCAAGAACTATGTTAATACAACTTCAAAATTGAATATCAGCGGGGAAATCCAGGTGGAAAGCCAGACACCTCCAGGAAAGGGGCAGTAGACCTATCTACAGCAGGCGGCAAGAGACTCACAAGGACTGTGGGAATCTTACTCACAAAACAAGGATAGTGTCTCATTCGAGACACCGAACAGATAATGGTCAACATATTAGAAACAACCGAGCGCCAAGCCAAGTAGGAAGGAAAAATCCAGAAATTGAGTAAGATCGACCAGGAAATCGAAGCAGTCCATAGGAACCTGGCGAGAACAGAAAAAGAATGGTAGTTGATAGTATTGGTGGTAGGTCAATGGAAGGTTGACTTGTTATTGTAGCAAGGAAAGATTTGAATACGAAACAATTAAGGGGGACGGACCACACTGATGACGAAATAACTGGATCCCGCCAAGCCAGACAAGGCAGTACTACAAACACTCTTGAACTTATCAGCCACCCCTACTATTGGCCAAGATGAGTGATGACAGAAATGATGAATAACAAAGTACGAGATAGGTCTGAGGACCAGGATGGTCCAACATCCGCCTTAGCAATTACTACAATCAAATAACGGGCCTGATCGACCATGGAGATCAATAGCTATACACTTCATTACTAACCAACCCCAATTAGAGGGTACTATGACACCATACAGGTGGACATTGCTCGGGTGACTAAAATGAACCATTTCATTCCATATTGTGAAGATCTCGACACAGTGCAGTTAACAAATGTCTTCAAGAAGGAGATCCTCACGGTGCACAGACTACTACACAATATTATCACGAGCAGGGGAAATGTATTTACTTCAGCCCTGGGGGAACAAACTAGAATCAAACTAGTAGATGAATGGAGTCTCCGCCTGGCATTCCACCCGCAAACCGGTTGACAAACAGAAATGACAAATGTCATATTGGAACAATATCTGTGTGTATATATCAAGTATCAAGGAATGACTTGTATGGGTACCTACTACTGTGCGAGTTCGCATCAAACAATAATTATGCGTAGAGAATCAAAAACACCCTATTCTTCGCAAACTACGGCATCAACCTGAAATTCCAGATGATCAGACATCTGATCCAAGGAAAGCAACCCAAATGAAAAGAACTCACGCAGTTACTTGAATCATTACAGAGAGAGATGGTGGCCTCGCAAGGACGAGAAAAGGAGTACTACGAGCAACACCGAAAACACGATCCCAACTGAGAATCACTAGATATGGTGTAGTTGATGCCATGCACCATCAAGGCCACGAGAGCAGCAAAGAAATTGTACTACAAGAAAATCAGACAATTCATAATTGTGGCGAAGATTGGGACCCGCCCATATAAGCTCGCCTTAGCACCCTCTCGGGCTTTAAAAAACATAATCCCCATCTCGCTCCTTGAACCTGACCCAGGCGACCGAGTTCAATCTTAGATCCAAGAACCCACTCCTCCCATTCACATAAAGGGAGAAGATGAACATTAATAGGACAAAATCATCGACTGTCAAATCCACTACAACAAGCTCCAATATCGAGCCAAGTGGAACAGCGATTCCTAGATCATGACGAAGTCTGGTAACCAGGAGAAAGCTTCAACAATACTAAGGGCGGAGTCGACAGGTTCCAGAAGAAATACCCAGAAAGACCCAGAGTGGGTAGCAGTCACAATAGGTCCATCACGATTGGTGCCACCTGTGCAGGCCCCACTCCCACATCAAGCCTGGGACAAACTACATACAATGTATCCGCCCACTAGCGCTGACTACTCATGGCCATCACTATGAGCAGAGGTACCACATGTCTCTATCAAATAGCCCTGATGTTACAACGACGAATGTAACATCCACCTGGGTCAGAAAAGGTGAAATCACTTTCCCCAAAAGCCGACCTACTACGACAAGAATAGAGAGCAAAATGCCAATTATGAAATGCAACCAGGCCCTCCCCGTCCGCAAACTCAGTCAAAAAATGGTACTCAAAAGGGAAATGCAAGGGGGGAACACATGAAAATGGTTGCTCGAGACCAAGGCTTCTGGAATGACTGCCAGGGGCACCAAGAAGACAAAATATGGGCTGGGTACTACCTCAGAACATATGGGGTTCACCAGTCAGTTAACACCAAAGATTCACAAAAAAGGAGGATGATGATCAAAACTCCCAGGAGGGAAATTGAGGGGGAAGGGAGCTAAGAAAAGAATTCGGACACCCGCAGCTTACAATACCAGATTAGGGAACTCCGGAAGGAACGAGACCAAAACAAGAATCTAATTGTTAGCAACGACAAAACAATCCACCCAGGCCAAGCAACAATAGCTCACGAACAGCAATCATTACAAATAAGCAACCTCACTTTGTGAATAATACAAAACCAATACCAGGATGGCCAACAGTAAAATCGAAGAGTTAAACGAGACCCGAGGAAGATGACAAGCCAAATTTGTTGTAAATCACGGGGGCTCACTAGATGGTCTCTGGACATAGCTCATTCTCAGCGAATACGAGAACAATCTCACAAGGCTCACCGTAGTGTCGACCTCACGGGGAAGACTGGGAAGAGTGGGAAACACTGTGAGGAGTGGGGCTGACTCAGAAGTGCGGAGAGGTGAAAGGTGTAGTGGAGGAAACTGGAGTGATGATTGGTAAAGGGAAGTAGGGAGATGTAGAGAACCGAGAAGCCGTGGTAAAGTGTAGGAAAGTCATGATTATAGTTACCAGAGTCCCGGAAGAGTCTCCATCGTCCTTCTGTATTTAAGAGCCATATCCCCCCCAGAGGTTAGCACAGTAGGTCACCAAATTATAACACTCTCTTTATGTACATTTCTCCGTTTGGCTAAGAACCAATCCCCAATTCCTGCGATACCATACACATACTTGTCCAGCAAAACTTGAGGTTACCAGTCCGGAGAGCCCATAACTTCACAAACACGACGAGTACTTCCAGCGATATCCTGAAGCAGTGAGATTGAGTCCACTCTGAGATAATGTCCGTCGCAGCAGCTACGGCAGCCAGTAGCGTAGTGGCAAAGAGTACTTCCTCCAACACGATAGTTGAAGCGGCAATACAAACATGAGCACGACCTCACTCACACAGTCTATTGAGAAACTTGATGTCTCCATGGCAACCGGCCAGAGCAACCATAATTCCTGGGACTTCAGAATTATCTGTATTCTTACGGAAAAGGACTTACTAGGTGCCATCGAGGACACTACTGTCAGTACCACCAAAGATGATCAAGTGTTTACGATCATTACCCTCAATATAAAGGACTCCCAAATACCATATAAACAAGACGCAATGAATACCGAGGTAGCTTGGGCAGCCCTGAAGGAGGTACACCAAGGTATTGGTATGAAAGCAAAGATGGTATTGATGTAGCGTCTCTGAGCTTTGAAGATGATAGAGCGAGCGGACATGGCCAACCACCTAAACCAGTGTAGAGAATTATCGAATGAGCTAAGAAGTCTATCACTGGAGGGAAGGGGCATGGATGATAGTGAGTTATTCACTATTCTGACCATTAGCTTGCCGGAATCGTACCAGCCATGGGTGATGGCGCCGGAATGATGAAGCAATATAGTTACCTTCGACACAATGGCAGGGAGACTTATTTAACAATCCGGACGAAGACATATTAGCCAAGTTACCCAATCTGCACAGGAGAAAGGCAACTCCTCAGAAACCGGCTTCACAGTCCACAGAGCAGCAATCGTACCATGGGGTATGAGAGTAGATAAAGGCTATCGTGGGGGAGGACGCGGAGGATATCATCCGTGGATTTGATAGTCGTTTGGCAGTGGTAGGGGAGGCCAAGAACAACCAAGGACTACCAGAGGATCACCGGGTACCAAGTGTCACTACTGTGGGAAGATAGGTCATTGGAAGAAAGAATGCTACAAGAACAAGGCGGATGAAGGATCAGCACACACTGGAGCCAGGACAAAGTAGTTCACTTTCCTGGCTGATGAACCCAGCTATCCTCAACAGAACCGTTGCAGAATAGACTTCGGAGCAAGTCAACACATTTCTCAGGATAGAGAATAATTCTTCAACCACACGCCAGTTAGCAATAAGGAATCGATTACGATAGCCGATGCTACTAAACTGCATGCTCACGCGAGAGGCAATATTGAAATAGCGACTGAGGGAGGAACCATCTCATTGACCAGTGTGTGGCATGTTCCCAATATTGGGGCACGCCTATTATCAGTTGTGCGGATGGTGGATGCTGGGTATGGGGTTTAATTTAACAAGAGTAGCTGCTCTGTTAGTAAGATGGGCCAAATGCGAGAACTAGGCCATCGACAGAGAAACTTATACTAGTTAAACCACGAATCAGAACGAACACATATTAGCCGATCCTCCCAGAATCAGGCAAACTTAGGACTAGCCAGAAATCAGTCTGCAACTGCCACACTAGGCATATAGCATCCAAGTCTTGGCCACAGAACAGTGGATGAGAGTACTGTAGGATATATTTAAAAAAAGGTTACCAATCTAAATGTTAGTGGTACACCTAGGCGACAGCGAAGATATGTGGAATATGTGCAGTAGGACGTCAGCACAATGAACCAGAAACAAAAACGAGAGAGAGACCCAGCGAACAACTTAGTATTGTCCACACAGATATTTGGGGACCAATGCACACTTCCAGCATCAATGGTGAGACATATTTCGGCACCTTTACGGATGACAACAGCGGTCGGGTTAGGATCGGTCTCCTGCAAACAAAGGATGGAGCACTTCTGGCATTTGAATCATACAGGGTGAAAGCAGAGGGAGTGAGTGGAAACCAGATCAAATCCATGGGGAGTGATGGCGGTGGGGAGTACTTGAATATGGAATTTGAAAAATACTTAGCGGAGAGCGGGTTTCAACATAGAATTAGGCCGCCTTATGGCCCTGCCCAGAACAGACTCACTGACCCAATGAAATAGCACTATTATGGATATGCAAGATGCATGTTAGAGGTCTCAACATTCAGGAATACCTTGTAGGGACTGGCAGTACTTACAGCGGCCCATATCCACAAACGGATACCCTCTGGCAGTGATGAGGAGATGTCTCCAGAGCAACATTGGACAGGAAAACAGCCTGGCATTGGTCACCTCTGAGTGTTTGGATCAACCGCTTGGATTCATATCCGCAAAGAAAAAGGACAAAAACTGCATCCTAAGTCAGTACATTGTATCTTGGTAGTGTATGAGGAGGACCCCAGCTCCAAAGTATAGCGACTATACGATACCACCAATAAACGAATAATTCTCTCTAGTGAGTTGATCATCGATGAATCAGATGTCGGAGAAGATCGAGAACCTTTACTGACCACAATTGGATCCGTGCCTGAGCAAGGAAGCCTACAAGAGAATGTTAGTGAGCCCCCGAGCAAAGATTTCCAATACCTAGACCCAATTACCATTGCACCAAACCCGAGCTGTTTCTCTTCCGCCCTGGATATTCAATATACAATCGTCCTACGCCCACAGTGGCCTGAATAGCGAAATCCACCTACTCATCACCCAGCAGGAGAGGAGTCAGAGAGTAGAGGAATAGACATACCAGGACAAACAGGGTTACAGATATCGGGGAGACATCGCCAGCGAGAGGTTTTTACTTCATAGGCACACGTTGCCCTAGTTGCGAATGCAACTGAGTTTTAGCCGCCAATACTAAGTGATGCGCTAAACAGTTGTGTAAAGCGGAATGGAAACAAGCATGGGAATCAGAACTTAGCTCCTTGGCACAAAATAATACCTGGGTATTAGAGCCGCTAGCCACTAACCGAACAGCGATTGAGTATTGCTGGCTTTTTAAGAAGAAAGAAGATGAGCGCTATAAAGCCCGGCTTGTACCGAAGGGCTATGCCCCGAGGATGGGAGTAGACTAACAGTAAACATTTGCCCCAGTCGCTAAGTTCACCACTATTTGGATTCTCTTAGCTCTTGGCTGTGAGAATAATTGGGAGATATACGGAATGAATGTCAAGATAGCATTCTTGAACAAGGAACTTGACCAGACTGTATATATGGAAATACTGGAAGGTCTCTTCATCCCAGCAGCTCCATCTTCTGCGCAGTATCATAGACCGTTGCCTTGTCGACTACTAAGGTCCATTTGCGGTCTTAAACAGTCTCCACGTGCCTGGTGTGGACGTATCCACACCTTTTTCATTACCAATAATTTGGTTAGAAGTGACTCCGATCATAGTTTGTTCATAACTTATGACAAGTCAGTCATCCTAGTACTATATGTCAATGACTTGGTTCTCGCATCACCTAGCAAGGATTTGATTGACTGGATTCACACAATGCTGTACCAGTAGTTCGACATGACAGATCTAGGCGAGCTCCAATGATTTCCTGGTCTCCAAATACAACGAAACAGGAAGCAAAGAGCACTTTACCTCTTGCAAGAAAAATATATCCGCAAGATGTTAGAACATTATAGAATCCACAACTACAATCATCATCTACCACGGACAAACCCTAATATCCGCTTGGAGAAAACCAGTCCCGACCACCAAGCAACGGAAAGGGAGCACTGTACATACCAGTCACCCGCTGGTGCCCTGATCTATGCCATGCTGGGAACTCGACCAGATATTGCCTACTCAGTATCCAAAGTGAGCCAATTTCGTACAAACGCTGATCCTGTAGACTTTACTGGCGTAAAGCAAGTATGCTGATACTTAGCCGGTACTATTAACTGCGGTCTCTATTATGGTGGTCCTGAAGTCAGAATAAAAGCAGGAGGATTTACCGATGCAGATTGGCCTTCCAGTCATGACAGGAAATCGATCAGTGGATATGCCTTTCTTCTGACTAGTGCTGCGGTTTCCTGGAATAGTCATAAAGGAAGCACAATTGCGTTATTTTCCACAGAGGCCGAGTACATGGCCCTAACGCAAGTGGTGAAGGAATCCTCCTGGCTTCAAGGGATCCACTATGATATCGGATGCAGGAAACACTTATCTGAGGTACAGAACATCTATATTGACAACCAAGGCCCGATAGCATTAGCATAGAATGCCGTGTTTCATGCCTGTACGAACCATATCGACAGACAATACCTCTCCATGAGGGAACCTGTAGAGTACGAAAGGATTCGACTTACCTATTGCCCCACGGACAAAATGGCGGCAGACATCTTCACGAAAGCTCCTCCACAGCCTGCTTTCACCAGACATAATTTAGGGCTAGAACTGTTCGATGAATCTATTTCCACCCTACACAAGAACCAAACCGACAGTGGTGATACATACAACAATGTACCGGAAGTGAGGACCGATGAGGGGAGGTATTGTGAATTACCGGAGCGCACTAGATGGTGTCTGAACATCACCCCTTCAGAGCAAATATGAGAACGATATCGCAAGGCTCACCGTAGTGTTGACCTCATAGGGAAGACTGCGAAGAGCAGGTAGAACCAGGAGGAGTGGGGTTGAGTGTGAAGTAGGGAAAGTGGTGAAAGGTCTAGTGGAGGAAAGCGGAGTAACGACCGGTAAAGGGAAGTGGGAGATGTACAGAACCGAGAAGCCGTGGTAAATTATGGGCATGTCATGATTATAGTTAGCAGACTCCCGGAAGAGTCTCAATCGTTTTTCTGTATTTAAGAGCCATATCTCCCCCCGAGGTTAGCACCGTAGGTCACCAAAATTATAACCCTCTCTTTATATCCATTTCGCCTTTTGCCTAAGAAACAATCCCCAGTTCCTGCGATACGGTCCAAATCCTCGTCGAGAAAACTCTCCAAATTGATACCTTGGGAATATAATCGCATCTTGGGACCGCTACCACAGTTGGAAGGGAGCTAATATTCAAAATGCTGATTAAGTGGAGAAGATTGTCTCATGACAAATAGTTAGTAGTCATCGGTTTGTTACCTTTCACTCGATGACGTCAATTGAGTCATACGTTTTTCATATAAGAACACAGTAGCTTGTTATTGGGTTATTGTTATTGGTTGATTAGTGACATGACGCATGATTCTGGTCTTGTAGTTTATGTATTTCGCAGATGAGTGATAGTTATGAGTAATGGGTTTTAGGCAAGTGACCCCGTAAGGGGCTGATAACTTGTTTTAGAGTTCTTAATTCCATGTGGGATAAGGCACAGCTGCGTTGTACAAGTGAGGTGATAGATTGCCCACTATGACTGACTGCGAGTCCTGAGTGGGGGAAAGCGAGAGCACAAGGCAGGCAGGATTTGGTTTGATGGAAGACCTCATATATAAGAGCACTCTTAGAGCCTGGGATTCGTGGCAAGTTCCTCCCCCTCTACCACCACCCCCCTACATTTTACTCAAAAGCACACACCCCGCTTTGCTTACGGGAGACCTCTCCAGGCCTCACCGCCCCACTCCGTCCCCTGATGGAGATCCCTCGCATCCCGCCAGGCAACCAGGCCCTGGCAGCTGCCATTTCCCGTGCCAACACCCTCCGCCTACAGGAACCCCCCTCCCCCTCCCCCCAGGGCCAGCCGTCACCCCCTCTCGCCTTCCAGGCAGAAATCTTCATTGAGACCGGGAACAGCCTCCCACTGAACCCCGACTTGGTTCAAGACCTCTCCCCCCACGTAGTTGAATAAATCACCGCCGGTGAAGGATCCATCCTCTCCATCCTCTACACCACTGTCGCAGGTATAGTGGCTATAATGACTCAACTAGACACTGTCACCTCCCAGCTCTCTGAGATCCGCAGGGAGAATAAAGAGCTGCGCTCCAACCCCCATGACCTATCCTCGAAGATTGCCAACAACTCAGCAACCAACGCGGACATCCGCCCTGTGCATTCCGGCCTACATGCCCTGTCACATCGCTTGACAACCACTGCCCCCACCCCTCGCCCCACAGCCCCCGCTGCTTGCCCCTTGGCCCCTACAGACCCCCAGCAACGCCTCCCTGCAAGAGGCTAACCCATCCCCCATGCCCAACCAACTGGGCCTCCCACACCACCCCGTGCCCCCTCTCACACCCCGCCAATCGCTCAACCCACCCCCCCCTCCTACTCAAGAAAATATCGACCACTCCATCCACTGTCCCTTTTACGACACAAAACTCGAAAGGATGTTCGGCAACCCCGAGCTGTTTGCCATGGCCTTTCCCCGCTCTGGGAACCGGAACGCTTCTGGGCCAACCAGTACGACCTGTCCATTTTCACCCCTGCGACCCTCTACCTGGACTATGCTCTGAGAACCACCCCAACCTATGCGCAACCGCCCGGCTCCGGCCCAGGAAAAAGGAAGAAAAGGACACAAGGAGCCACGGCCATAGAGGTAGCAAGACAAGGGGGCAATGAGATAAAAACCCCGGCGTCCCTCCCCTAGGCCACTAGACGTTTCTTCCCTGCCTGATCAAACCCCGTACCTCACGCCCTTGCACAACACATAGTCGCCTCCTTCACCGACATAGCTGATGCAACCCTCACCAAATCCAACTCTCTCCTCCCAAAGGGCTTCATTGCAAAGGTTAACAACCGAGGAGCCTTTTCCCGCACGGGCACCAACCCTGCCGTACCAGCAGAGTCCTACACCCCGTACTTCAATGCTCTCACCCACCGCCTTAACTAGTCCTTCTCCGTCGCGGATAAGCTCTGGCTTACGTTTACTCAGGGGCCAACCACTGTACAAATGGCAATTCACTCGATCCCAACCCACGTCCGCCCAGACGATGATGAACAGTGGTTTACCTTCATCACAAACTCCATCTAGAACATGAAAGCGGGTACAATTGGGGCTGCCGGGTACCTCAACAAGGACTGAGCTGCTAGGCTCTCCAAGCAGGCCACTTCGGTGGTTGTCTCCGTCAACCCCGACGACATTCCCATTCTCCTCCCAGCCCTATTCCTCTTCGCAAAGCTGCTCAAAGTGGAGAAAACGACGCAAGCTAACCGCTACACCCAATGCACCAACTGCTACCGATTCGGACACGGTGCTGCCCGATGACCCCAGAAACACCCCTCCTGTCCCTACTGTGCGCATCATCATACTCGCTCAGCTCAGAGAGGCCAGAACCCCACCTCCCCCAGGGGTGGTGACACCAAGGGCATCTCCGGCTGCTGCCTTGCATCCCCCCCCCACTTCCCGAACTGTGGTGACGGCCACGATGCCTTCTACCGAGAATGCAGGGCTAGACCAATTCCGCCTCCTCGACCAGAGGCCCCCCCACCTTTCGACGAAGAACTATACGACGCCTCCTCTGATGGTGAGGAAGCCATGGATGGGGACGATGAGGGCTGCCCGGCACCCACTACTCCCAAAGCCCCTCCAGCCCGAACCATCGAGCTTTCCACCCCAAGAGCCCTCCAACAATCCATGAACGCCCCCGCCCCCCCCAGCGGGTCCCAGCCTGCCCCCACTGGCCAGGGCCAGCTACCAGTCACTCTCTCTAAACCCTCGGGTCCGACTCGGAAATGAATAAAAACTCACACTCCACTTCATGCCAAGGACTGGCTCCGGCAACCAAGCTCACCCTCGTTCAACAAAACAGCCTGGGTAGCTGGGATGTGTTCCTCTCCTTATTTTCCTGCCTAGCAGATGGCCCCCCTGTTGATATCGTTCTTCTACAAGCCCCCCCCTCTTCCCAAGGTTCTATCCCTAGTTTTGCAGGTTTCAAGGCTTTTCTCCCCCCGTTTGCCAGGCCCAGAGTAGCCTGCTACGTATCCCAGAACGGCCTGCCAAGATTTGCAGTCCTACCGGTTTTTCCCTCAGAAACTGATGACTTTATGGCTTAAGATGTGTTTACCCCACAATGCTGCTTTGTCACAAAGTTCCCCCGCTTCACGATTGGCAGCACTTATGCCAGACCACTTCCCCCACCCCCCTACCTGGTTTCCCTGGAGGCCTCCTTTCTGGAACTCAATCCCCCATACCTAGTCGCAGGCAAACTCAACATCCACAACGGGACAACAGACCCCTCTAGGCTCCTTTCCGTGAAAGAAGAAAGAGAGTCCGCCCCATATTTCGACCGAGCCTCAGACCTAGGCTTCACCCTTCTAAACATCCTGGGCGTTGATACTCGGTTCCCCTTTACAGGGACCCACAGCCCCAGCATTAACGACCTGGCCTTCGCCAACCCACACATGTTTCCCGCCTTCCGCTGTTGGTACGCGTCCCCCCTCCCATCCACAGGATCCGACCACGCCCCAATCCTGATGTCCATGCCCCCCCCTCCCGCTACAACAATAAACCCAGCCCACGCTGGCAAGAGGCCGACTGGCCAAGCCTTACGGACAAACTCAACAACTGGCTTATCCCTCCAGCCCACGTCTCTCCCTCCGGTAACCAGCTCAACCGATGGTTCTCCTCAGCACTCTCCGCCCTCAGGACGAGAATCGAAGCCATCACACCCCCCTCGCGCCCTCCCCGCGATCCAACCTTGGGGGACCCCGCTCCAGATCAAACTCCAAAAGGGGTTCACAAAAACCACCTGCAGGGCCAAAAGACTCCGGTCCTCCGACTCCTACTCCATAGCAAGGCAATCCAAGCTCGGCTACTTCACAGCCATTAAAAGGGCTTAGCCCTCTTACTGGGCTGATTTCCTTGCAAAGACCTCCCCGAAAAATATCTAGATGGCCAAACAGCTGGTCCCCCCAAGAAGAACCCCCAGGTTTCCCTCCCTTCCCGACGGGTCGGACCCGTCGCGTTCAATCAGGCGCTTTTTACTAATTCTTTCCCGGGCATGGACCCCCTGCCGAACAGAGGACGCCTGGCGAAGAACCCCTCCCCCACCTCTCTCACGAAGGAAGAGATTAAACTCGCCCTTTCCAAGAACTCCCCCTCCTCAGCCCCTGGGCCCGATGGGGTCCCCTACTTATGGTAGAAGAAAGTCAACCTCATCAATCTCCCAAGCATCCTTGAACTCCACTGGCCCCTGCTGGCGTTCGGCTACCACCCCCCGGCGTTGAAAACCGCCAATGGGGTGGTCTTGAACAAGCCTGGCAAGGCCTCCTATGACTCTCCCGCTGCCTTCCGCATCATCCTCCTCCTCAAAACAATTTCCAAGAGCCTTCAACGGGTAATGACGGTTACACCGTCCGCCATCACCGGGGCCAAGGGTATTCTCCACCCAAACCAATGCGGCTCCTTACCGGGTTCCAGCTCCACCAACGCGTGCCTCGTACTCGAACATGAAATAAAAACCCTACAAAGACCTAGACTGAAGGTCTCCACCCTCTTCCTTGATCAAGGCTCGCTTCGAGAACGTCAACGCCTCCACCCTCAGAGCCTGACTTTTGGCCTCGCACGTGCCCTCCTACATGGTCGACTGGGTCTCCTCCTTCCTGTCGGAATGGACCTGCACCCTAGTTTTCCAAGGCTCGCCCAACAATTCCTCCCCAGTTTCCGTTGGAACCCCGGAAGCGTCACCGATCTCCCCCTTCCTCTTCCTCCTATAAGTGGCCCCCCAACACATGTCGGTACCACAAGGCCTCATGGTCTCGTACGTCGACCACTTCTGTATCACGGTGGCCTCCCCCTTCTACAGGGGCAACATCCGCCGCCTTTAAACGCTGTTTTCCACCATAATAGCGAGAGGCCGAGAAATATGAGTATCCTTCTAGGTCCGCAAAACTGAACTAATCCACTGGCGCACCCCGAGCCAGAGAAACTCCCCCTCAACGGCCCCCATTAAACTAGGAGGCCATCTCTTCCACCCCTCCAGGGTGATTAGGTTTCTGGGATACTGGTTCACCCCTGCCCTCTCCTCCACCCACCACTTCAGGCACAGGCTGTCTCGGGCCCAAACCATCTTCTCCTTCGAAAAACGCCTCTCCTCTCTCGGGCCGGGGATCCGACCCTTCCTATGCAACTGCATCGCCAACAGATTCCTCCTCCCCCTACCCACATGCGGAGCCAACCTCGCCCCCCCAAGCTACACCACACTAAGAAGGATGAATAGCTTCTGACCCAGCGTCCAGAGATGGACAACGAACAATCTTTCCTTCACTCCGACCTCCATCCTAGCCCGCGAGGCCTGCTTCCCCCCAATCATCTCCTAATACCAGTATAGAATATGCCTAGCCTCCCTCACAGTCGCCTGCTGACCCCCGTACGCCAACCCTCCATCGGCCAGACTCCCTCAGTCCTTCCCCTCCCTATCCTCCTTCCAAGCCAAAGACTTGTCTAGACACTTTACGACAGGTCTCTCCTCTGGCTACCTCCCCCTTGACTGGCGGACGAAGGTTCCCTCCCCGCCGATAAGAAAGCACCTCCCAGTTGACGCCTTGGTGCACCATACCCTCCCCCTCCAAGGGCGCCTCACACGCCCCCCACTGGTCGTAAACTCCCCCCACCCCACCCAGATCAAACATCTCCCGCCGGAACTCCTGCGGAGGACCTACCAGGCTCTTCGAACCCGCGCTAAGAAGATGCTCCTTCAAGACTGGGCCACTGATGCCTCCACACCCCCCTACTCCGAGTACCCTGCCTCCCTCTCCTCCCACCCTTTCATGGGCCTGGGGAAGTTCGTGGCAGGAAGAATCCACCAAATGCGAGCCGCTTAGAGCTACCTAGCCGCCCACCCCTCCTGGTTTGACAAGAACCGAGACTTAACCATCACCCGCTGCGTGAGTGAACAAGAATCGTTCCGACACACTAAGCTCACCTGCCCCGGCCGCGCGAAGGCTCGAGACATCCTGCTGAAAGAAGTCTCTTCCCCGGGGCATGATGCCACACTTTGGACCGAACACCATCTTATACAAGTCCTAGGTACTTACTGTGACATCACGGATACGAAAACCTGCTTTCCCCGAACTTGACCCCTGATCACTACCCCCAACCCCCCCCCACCCCCCCCCCCCCACCAAGACTGTACCAGGCAAGCCCGTCAGACTTCATTTTCTTTCGGGTAGTTTGGTTTTTTTTTAACTTCAGTACATGTATCTTTCCTTGCAAAAAACGCCAAGATGAGAAGTAGTTTTAGTCTTCTAGTTTCCTTAAATTTTGTTTCCGAGAGGAACGCGAGCAGAATAGTTTTAGGCTTAAGAACTTTGGGTTACGGCGGAGGATTTGGGTATGGTTTCTTTTGTTAGTTGTTTTTGATTTCTAGGTTTTGTTCTTTCCATAGCTAGCACTGCAGGAAGCTTCTTGTACCTAAAAACAATCAACCCATGAAAAAAAAAGAATTGAAAAATTGAAAAAAAAAAAAAAAAAAAGCCGGGGGTTAGTGGAAGAGAACCTCGGCCACTGAGATTGCGAGAGAGATGGAGCGAAGACTATAAAGCTTCTATGTTCTCTTCCCCAAGCCTGAAGACGCTTCTTGACTGTCAGAACCGACATCGTCCCCTATGCCGTTGCCCAACTCTTAGCTGTCACCTTCCCAGACATCTGTGCTGCCACCATTACTGACTCCACCTGCCTCCTCCCTAAGGACTCTTGAGCAAAGGTGAATAACCGAGGTGCCGTCACCCTTACTTGTACCCTCCCCAACACCCTGCCGCAGGCAATACCCCTCAATCGATATTCTCACCCACCGCCTGAATCAGTCCTTCCCTCTCCGGAATACCCCATTTCTTCCGTTTACCAAGACGCCAACCTCCATATAGTTGGCAATTCACTCGATCACAATCCACATCCCCGCCGACAACAGAGACAGACTCTCCCCCTTTATCAAGAATTCCATCTACAATACAAAAGTGGTAAGGATTCGCGCAGCCATGAATCTTAACAAGGACCGAGGTGCTAGGCATTCCAAGCAGGCCACTTCAGTGGTCGGCTCCATTAACCCTGAGGGGGTTCCCCTGCTCCTCCCTGCACTATTTGTTTTCTCATAACGCCACTTGGTCGAGACAATGATCCAGGCTAACTGCTACATCCAGTGTACAAACTACTACCAATTTGGACACACCTCTCCCCGATGCACACAGAATCAGCCTACCTTTCTCTACTGTGCCCTTCGTCTTACTTCCTCCACCCACAGATGCCAAGCTTGACCTGCCCCAAGGGCGTTGACTCCAATGCCGTTCCCAACTCCCGCCCCATCTTCCCCTCTCACTGCCCCAACTGTGGTGATGACCACCATGCGTTCTATAACGAAGGCAGGGCTAGGGGACTACTGTCTGCTCAAAAGCGAGGCCGCCCCACCTTTTGCGTTTAACCTATGCCACACCTCCTTCCACTGTGAAGAAGCGATGAATATGGCTCCGGATGGCCACCCGCCACCCTGTCCTGCCGAGGCCACTCCAACCACCCCAATCGACCTATCAATCTCTAGACCCCCTGGCCGCCCTGGTTTTGCACTTGCCTCCCTCAAGCAGGCCTCATCTAGTACTGCCTGGCCCGGGCTGGCCACCAATAACTCATTTGAACTCTCACCTCGTCCCAGAAATGAACAAAGAGCTTCGCTCCACCACACCCCTAGGACTGGCTCCGGCGCACTCACTCACTATCGTTTAGCACAAGAGTCTGGATACCTGGGATGTGTTTTCTCTTGTTGTTTTCCTCCCTAACGGGAGGCCCCCCTGCTGATATACTTATTTCACAAGACCCCTACTTATCAAAATGT
>Ga0307507_10002012_pt1 | contig 44080 bp, 43 predicted proteins | sample 7_EM_MG_FD_207223 | JGI IMG/M metagenome (GOLD analysis project Ga0307507, IMG submission 207223) | Populus trichocarpa ectomycorrhiza microbial communities from riparian zone in the Pacific Northwest, United States - 7_EM | ecosystem: Host-associated > Plants > Roots > Unclassified | place... | reverse complement strand
CTCCCCCCAAGGATACATACCATCCGACACGTTCCGAAACTACTTGTATGATACCGTATCCACAACCAACATAGTCTCATAGGGAAAAACAGCGAACCCGAAGATACCGGGCACAACACAACACAACCCTTACCCCCCCTCCCCCGAAACACGCCCTTCCATAAAACTCCAGGACTACAGTAGGATTTATTCATTGTACAAGTACGAGTACGAGTACTCAGGATGATACACAAATATCGTACGGAACGGAATATTCCATCGGACACGTCGCGGCTGATGGGTTATTTATAGATATCATATCATTAAGTTAATCGTGGACTAGGTGCCCTACTGTACTGACTAATTGATCAGGTGGGTGCTTTTGTATAATAGGATCGTGGGTTTTGATAGATGTAAAGAGAAGGGATGGCTCGTTTGCGATCTGAGCTGCTTGGCGGGATTCTTTATGGTTATAGGAGCACTGTGTTCCCCAGATGACTGTGGGCACTGACTGTATGGGGGTCGTCAACTATGAGTGGCAGTGACATATCAGTGATAAGTAGAGTTAGTACTCAGTTGGCAAATAGCCACCAAGCCGGCGCTCCCAGAAATAGCCCACGAATTATCGATCCAATTTTATCTAAACAAACAAGAAAAACTAGTATACATTACAATCGAGTGATAATACATGACCGCTACTTCCCCACGCTTCCGCTCTCGCTCGGCCCCCCACGGTCAACCCAACCCCCGCCTCTCTCTCCATTACCACCCCTACGGTCAACCCAACCCCCGTATCTCCCTCCATTACCACTTCTACTGTCTGCACCCTGCCCCTCCTCATCCCTCCTCCTTCCCCACTCACTTCCCTTGCCCTTACTTTTCCCCTTACTCAGAATTTCCTTCCCTTTCTCCCTCGGATCAATAACCACCATCTCCTCATTCCTCTTCTTCCAAGTTAGGTCCTTGCCTAGTCGATCCTTTTCAAAGCTTAGCGTATGGGTCCACAGCCCTGCTGCACCACCGTCAACATCGTCCTCCTCTTCGACATGTGCGTTGCAGGAAAGACAGTTAGGTATGAAGTGGAGGTCACAAAGGCTAGATTCGTCGTCATGGTCAAGTACTTCGGTGGATTTGTCACCCATGGGCGTTTTTGCTTCTGCGGTTGCGGTGGTGCCAGTAGCAGTGGTGGTGATGGGAAAAGGGGCGGAGTTGAGTTTTGATTTAAAGCGTTGGAGAGCGGCGTAGCCGTCATCGTCGTCTGTTGTGGCTTTTCCACGCTTGCGTTTTCGGCCCTGAACGGATGTTGAAGGTAAGAGTGACTTTTGGATGCTTAGAAGACTCTTCTTTGCTTTTGGTTCTACTGGGGGAGAGCTGGTTCGGCGTTTTAGGCTTTCTTTGACAGCTGCGATCTCGGCATTAGTCTTTTGTAGCTTTGTTGGTTTTGGTGAGGGAGCCCTTTGGATTGCTTGCGGTGGGGGTGATGGGGAGGGTGTCGGATCTGGGGTTCCTTCGTCTTTGTAATTAGTTTTAGCGATTGTTCCTATTGTTGTTATAGGTTGTTTATCGCCTGTTTCTGATGGCTTCGACGCGGTCTTTTCCTGCTGAACGACCCTCTCATCCTTATCCACCAATGGTGCCGCAACTACTAGCTTGGTATTAAATTTCGGCTTCCTGACAACTGCCGGCCCTTCCTCCCCTTCCTCATCCCCACCAAAACTCAGCAATGCCTTGGCCTTCTTTTTCTTTCCGCTGCTCTTCTTTTTAGGCTCTTCCTCGAGCTTCTTCTCCTCTTTAACCCTAGCGACCATATCCTCAAAAGGATTAACCAAAACCTCTGCTGAGGTAATCTTAACATCGTAGATCGGCTTCTCGCTCCCCTCCACAACTTCCATCTCCCCAATCCTCACAAGGTTATACAAGGTCTCACCAACCACTTTCCCAAACATGGTATTTCTACCCGTCAACTCACGGCACTCTCCCAGTGTAAAGAAAAACTGACTTCCATTATCATTTTTCCTTCCGGAATTCGCCATCCCAACCAGTCCCCTACGATTGAATTTGAGGCGGGGGTGGAACTCATCCGCGAATAGACCACCGGGGTAGATTGCCTCGCCACCATGGCCCGAGGAGGTGGGGTCACCGCCCTGTAGAATGAAACCGGGGACGAGACGATGGAAGATTGTATCGTTGTAGTACCCGTCCAGACATAATTGTAAGAAATTGCGGGTGGTCAGCGGGGTCTGCTTTGACCAGAGTTCTAGGGAGAGATCGCCGTGGGTTGTTTTTAGGATGACTTTTGCGCTGGACGAATCGGAATTAGCATTTTGCACAGCCTTTGTGGGGTACAACTTCGGGAAAAAGGAAAGAGGGGGGGAGGGGAAGAGATTGTTACTCTGTTTGCGGCTCAAGATTGTACTGCGTAGCCATGTTTATGTTGGAAGAATAGCTACGAGCACAAAGGTTGGTTCTTGGTGAGTTCAAACGAAACTAAACGTGAGGACGTGACGGGGTGAGGCACGGTACAGTGTATTGTGGCACGCTCGTGAATCAATTCAAAGACACACCAAAGCTTAGTAATCAGCCGCTTGCTATCGTACAAGCGTAGGACAGCCACGTCCGTAAAGCTCTCGTACCGTACTTGGGTACAGTGCTAGTACCCTCCCTTGCCAGTATATCGTACCTCAAGAACAATAACTATTAACGATAGCATAAAGGAATAATAAGAGCCTCTTGGATAACCGTTTTCCAATATATTCCTCTAGGGATACCGGTATTGTAAACCTTATCACAATTTATTTTCACCGAATAACAGAAAGAGAGGACAAGCGGGGCCCCAAGTGCTGGTACTGCGCTGGTACTGGTGGTACTGTGCTTCGGGAGGGTACAAATTGCTGACTAAGTTACTACGAATAAAAGAAAAGGCATCCAAGACGCCAAGGTCATCTCTTCCATTTCTGGAGGAAATTCATGTGCTGGCAGCAGCTGCAGTCTGCACCCCATCGATTCTTGAAATCCGAGCGGAAGGAGCAACAACTGGCAAGTCTCCACGTCACTTGTTTCGGTGGGGGTTATCCCCCTTGACCCAGTGACACGTCGAGGCGTGGGTCGGGTTTGGAAGGAAATACCCAAAACTACCGCTAACCTGACGCCTGTCCCGCCGTCCCCGCCCTCAGGAATCCCTCAACACTTTTGACCTGCTCGGGGTGCCCCGATTAAAAGAGCAATTGAGGTGCGAGGAAATATCGAAGAAAACTGTAACTCCGGTTTCATCTCAATCATCATCGTCATGACCGTTTGATTCTATACTTGTAAAGGTATCATACCCTCTTTATGTTACTACAAGTATTGTTGCATGCGAATGTTGAGAACTGCACTTGAGCTTGCTGTAAAGCTCACGTACTTATTACTTACATCCATGGCAGCTTTACCTTATTCTCGTACTACTTGAAATATCCCAGGTCAAGAAACGCCACCCACATCAGATAGTGACCCTCTTGTTCCGCTGCTTGTACTTGTAGAACCTGGCTTCTTTTTGGCTCAATTGCCGCTTATCCATTCGAGTACAATATACCGCTTTCCTATTGTCCCGTGTGGTCGCAGCTGGTTCGGTAATCTCTCGATTGAGAGTTCCGAGTCTTTTCCCTGCCTTTTGAGTGGAGCAGGACAGCAGTCTAGCTCCCCGGAGACAGCTCAAATACCCGTGCGTGCCCTCTCCCCCTCCACTCCCCCTCTTCTGCAACGCTCCTCCATATCACATTGTATATTCATCCCCACAAGACAGACCGACGAGGCTCTGTTTCCTACTCATTCCCATACTTCATACTTATCACCTGTACCTACCACTCTCCAGCCTGTACCTATCCTTTCAATTCATCATACGTACTCACTCGCACTCAAACATTCTCACACACTTTCAATAAAAAAGATGCCATCATCCCTCAAACGAAAGTCCAACCCGGAGGCCCCACATGCTCCCTCTAAACGACTGCGAACAGATGGCCTCTTCACTCCACGAGTGAAGACTCCCACCGGTGCCAGTCGATCTATTCCCCGAGCTTCAAGATACCAGCCCTCCTCAGCGAGCCCCGCTAAGCGTACCCTGGACGAAGAACATGTTGAACAAGACTTAAGCAGTAAAGTCCGAATCCTAAACAACCGGGAATGCCTCCACCTCTTACCTTCACGCAAGCCATTATCAGTGCCAGCGCCGGAACTGCAGAGGAAGATCAAGCCTCGTAGCCCACTCAAGAACGCTATAATTGCCAGATTATCACGACGTAGAGCCATCCTTTTACAAAAGCAGAAACTGGAGCACCTGATGGAGCGTATGGATTCCGACAATGTATATTACTTTTCCGAAGGTCTCTCAAATGGCATCAAGCTCTTCACCTCACGCAGTCCTGCTTCCTTCTCAAGTAAGTATTGGACTCACGGACTCTCACTCGAGATCCTCCTCTGATTGATGTATGATAGGCTTCAGCGTAGATATCCCAGATCTGGAGATGGACGTTGAGGAGCCAACGAATTGTACTACCACTATTACCTCTGACAGTCCTTCTCAGTCAGCTTCTGACCCTGAGTCGCCCGCCGAAGAGATGATTAGGACGAAAGTACATGAGGAGGGGGCCAGCAAGAAGAGTGGGGATATAGACGAGGAATTGGCCCAAGAGCCTGAACCCAAGCCGGAAGAAAGATCAGAGGAAGAGAAGGACACAATGAAGGATACCGGGGCCGGCTTGGCGGAAGAGAAGGATTTGATGAAGGACGACGAGGCTGAGGAGAAAGGGGAAGACAAGGAGGCGTCCGAAGCCCTATCAACAAAGGACAAACTTGTGAACGACCGGATTAAGGAAAGGCTTGGGGAAGATGGGATGGTTTGTCTCAGTGTTAAGACAAAAAAGGCTGAGGAAGAGGAGGAGGAGGAGGAGGAGAAAAGCACTGTGCCAAAGAAAAGCCCTACCAAGAAGAAAGTCAAAGTTGTCTTGCCACCAACTCTCGAGGAGGACGAGGATGAGGAAGGAAAAGAACCAGAGTCGCCCAAGAAGCGAAATTCAAGGCCCTCCAGTCCACAAAAGAAAAGAGAAGAGGCAGATGATTCGTCTGATTCGGAAAGGGAGGATCGAGAGGAGAAGCCTAGACGAAGAAGCCTGAGATCTAGCATAAGAAAGAGCGAGGGTGAGGAGAAGGAAGGGAAGGGGGAGGAGAAGGAGCCAGAGGACCCCGAAAAGAAGGTTTCTCAGCCAAGGCCAAAGCATGAGCATGAGGATTCCAACCTCTCGGATACCGAGAAAGATGACGATAAACGAAAGGAAGAGGAGGAAGAGGAAGTAGCTACTCACGTAGACAAGATGGAAGAAGATGCAGACGCAGACGAAGAGAGTACCGGAAGCAGTGGGGAAGATACAGACATGAGCACCGATGATGAAGCCCCTACCGAAACTACAGAGTCCACTGAGGAAGAGGATGTGGCCATGTGTGAGGATGGCAATGAAGTGCGTGGTTCGAGAAACACTTCGGACGAGAAGAGAAATAAAGAGGGGCAGGAGAAAGGTTCGCATCACCCTCTTACCATTCTAAGTTATGAGAACTTAACTAACAACCTATGCAGAAGATGAGGCAGACAATGATGATAACGAGGAATCGTCCACGCCCATCAAGACTGACTCCAAAACCTCGGACGAAGAGGCCAAGAAGCCAAAGCGAGTTAAGTCTCTCGTTCTCTCTTCCCAACCCGAAGAGGTAGAAGGTATGCCTTGTGCCGATCCTCATCAACTATTCCCATCTAACATTTCCCAGTCGTTTCTGCACCAAAAACACCCAGCAGTGCAGCCACTCTCCGCTACAACTTTTCCATCGCAAAGACCCCAAAGTCACCTCGCTCACCCCGACTCTTTAAACATGATTTAGTCCCCTCATCTCCCCTAGGTTTTAGCGGCTTCTCCAATAAGAAGAAGAAGGCCCTGCTCAAACCCGAAATCGAAAGGGATGCCAGTTTGTGGATGTTGGGGAAGAGCAGCAGTCTTCACCCCAAGCGGAGACGGCAGCGCCCGTTCATCCCAGCCAGTAAGATTCACTCTTCCACATACATATTCGCCATTGATTTATTTATTAATCATCCGATAGACGTTTCAAGACATGCATACCGCGATTCCGATTCCGATGATGGAGAAGACATGTATACCCACCATCACCATGGCTTCCAATCATCACGACGGGAAAATGACGAGACGGAGGATGACGACTTATACCTGCGTGTAGACTGGCCTTGGGATGGTCGTGGTCGCTACAGCAGTTGGATGATGGAGCACGGAGGCCCTCTTCTCGAATTTTGCGTGAGAGGGCTTGAGGGGTTTAATATGGCTTGGTAATTAGTCAGACTAAGTATCGTATTTCATTTGCTTTTATTCGGGTCGGAGTTGGTTTTGTTTTTATGGATTCACGGCGTTTAGAGGTTGGGCAGCGTTTCGGTGATGATCACAATGGATGGATGAGATTACGAGACCACTAAGATATGAAGGCGACTGATGGATTTAATTTTTCTTTCTTTTTTTATCCCCATTTAGTTGTGTTTCACTTAGCCATCCCTCTTCATTAGTCGGTGGACGTTTGTAAATATTCTTCTGTACCATAACAGTTCTGGGGCGGTTTGGGTTTGCTTTTCTGTTTGATCAGCGAATGAGTGGCAGGCTAGCTCTAGTTGAAACCAGAACCATTTCATCACATGGTGCTCCAGTTGAAGAGAATCAATGGGTGATAAGTGACAGTAAATTGTCACAATTGAAGAGGATCAGTGGATGACAAGTGACAGTAAATCGTCACAATCCATTTGTGGAGTTGTGGGGAGAAAGCTCAAAGTGGGGGTGGGTGGGTGTGCGTGGTTTTTTCCTGGGACTTTCGAGGTTAGCGATTGGAAGGAAGGTCGTGTGCACGCCCTATTGTTATCGTCCTATGCGAAAGGCGGATGCACATTCTTTTGGCACAATAGCCGACCAACCAACCACGAGTGATTCCCGGTGGCATGAATAGTTTCCACTCCATTGATGGATTGGGTTGGTCCATCCGCTGGTGGATGCATTCGGGTGCTCATTCCCAATGACATGTCACGCATCAGAAGGCGTTCCAAATGTCCTTAACTCAATACCGTACATTATCCAAAGATCCGGGCGTTTAAGCTGACCGATATAATAATACTAATTAGAAGTAATGAGCTGATGGCACATACAGTAAGTGAAAAGTTGATCTCTGCAGCCAGAGCTGCCGAATGGGCAGGAAGTTGCAGTTGGGGCCACAAGTGAACGGTGTAGTCTACGAGTGCCCGTACTGTACGAGTACACGTACTGTACAGTATGTGTTGCCATGGATCACTGGGTCCCATCCAAGGTCCAGGGTTAGGGCTTTCTTATCGATAAGGAGAGGACATGCAGCACTAGCACCGGCATTTAAGTTATCGGCACGATAGAAAAAAGAGAAGAGATGGTAGGACGGAAGGTCTTAGAGCCGCATATGGTCAAACAATTCTTGCAGATTGTTCTCTCCCACAACCATCTCTCCTTCTTCAGCATGTCCACACCAGCCCCTTCAACGAGAGGCACTTCTGCGGAAACTTTCACCCCATTTCCACCTATTCCTTCTCCCCCTAGGGCTTCTTCTCCACCCTCACCTACTAATCCAGCACATGCTACCACTACGGATGACAGACCAACTCTAGCCAACGATGCTGTCCTCAAACCTTCCGACCCAATACCTTCGACCTGGGACTCCCGTGTTGTCTCGGGGCCAGAATTCAACGACTTGCATCATACCCCAATCACAATCTCCTCCTTAATAGATAGCATGACAAACATAGGCTTTCAGGGTAGCGAACTTGCTCGAGCGGTAGAAGTAGTCGATAGTATGCGCACTTATGTCTCCCCGGAAGGCCGTAGAGCAACCATTTTTTTGGGCTACACTTCAAACTTGATTTCCTCCGGTCTCAGGTCTACCATCCGCTACCTTGTCGAGCACAAGCATGTCTCAGCAATTGTTACTACGGCCGGGGGCGTGGAAGAGGACTTCATCAAGTGTCTCGCACCAACATATCTCGCCTCATTCAACCTGCTAGGCAAGGACTTACGTGCAAAGGGCCTCAATAGGATCGGCAACCTTGTAGTTCCGAACAACAATTACTGTCTTTTTGAAGATTGGATTATTCCAATTTTTGATAAAATGCTGGAAGAGCAAGATGCCTCGAATGGTGAGCTAATTTGGACACCCAGTAAAATCATTCACAGACTAGGGAAGGAAATCAATCACCCAGAGTCAGTGTACTATTGGGCTTACAAAAACGACATTCCGGTATTTTGCCCTGCGCTTACGGACGGCAGCATCGGTGACATGCTATTCTTCCACACATTTAGGTCTTCGCCGAAACAGCTGGTGTGCGATATCGTGGGAGATATCAGGAAGGTTAATTCGATGAGCATGCGAGCTGAGAAGGTCGGAGCCATCATTCTCGGGGGCGGTATCGTGAAACATCACATTGCGAATGCTTGCTTAATGAGGAACGGAGCTGAGTGGGCTGTCTTCGTGAATACGGCGAGCGAGTTTGATGGATCCGATGCGGGAGCGAGGCCAGATGAGGCGGTTAGTTGGGGGAAAATAAAGGTTGATGGGGAAAGTGTTAAGGTAAGGCCCTGTAGCCCTTCACTGAGTGGTTGGAGGCTGATATGGATAGGTTTATGCTGAGGCTACGATCGCTTTTCCCTTGATTGTTGCGGCGACGTTTGCTAAGGATGGTATCACTGAGAAGCAGGAGGGGAGGTAAAAGCATTGCATGGGGAAATGATCTTTCAAAGTCTGTGTTAGAGTCTCCCAGGGTTAGAGCCGGGCGTCTTCATTTTTAATGATATCTCTGGGCTAGAAGCAGCTTAACATAACTCGCTTCTTGGCTAACTTTGTGAGTGAAGGCTATTCCACTACAGCGAAAAAGTGCCAGGAGGTCGTGCTTACGATAAAATTAATTTCGTAGACGTTATGGGTGGAAAAATGACTAGACTACGGAGCTAAAGCTGATTGATGCTGATAATCTATCATCTCTTGTCACTCGAATATTTGATCTCCGATTCCCCGTGTAGGCTAGCCTACCCTGAGCGCCATAGGTCTATTGCTTTGTCCGCTTTGCTCCCCTGTTGTCCTGTTCTTGTGCTTATACGGGATTTAACTCTGGCGTCTTCTGGCTTTATCCTGTTGATCGATCCGACAACCCTGAATATTTGGCCTGTGCTTGCCTCGATTCTTGGAAAGGCATGATGGGTTCGTTGGGGTGTTTGCTGCGAGGTAAGCTAGCCCGGGTTCTGAGTCGGACTCGTGGTTAACAATACTTTAACGCTGGATTCCTGGCAATTAACCTGATATATTATGTGGGGATTCGTGGCTGGAGTCTTTGGTATGGATTGAAGTGAAATAGTAGGGCTCACGAATCTGAAGCGCGATCCCCAGTGGTATTAGTACCGTAGTCGTATGATATAGCCATCTCCAATAAGATACCCTATAGTAGAGGATCTTTTGGGGTTTATTAAGTTCAACTGTGTTGAGTATAGATACGACTGGAAGATGGGTATGGGCTGGTGAAGGAGCTTGTTGACGTCTGAATATTATTGTCATTTTGGGAGGGTTCTATCTCTATATTTCGTGCTTAATGCTAGGGTTGAACAATGCAAAACTAATTTCCAAGCAGATGCCAAACCCATCAATCCAAAGAATTACCAGTAACTCCCCGATACTACCCTAAAAACTGGCGCAGATCATGCTAATCAAAGTCGGCAACAAGTGTCCAGTTCCCGCCAACCTCCCTAAACTCCGCCCCTTGATCAAAGAAGCCATGCTGATTCCAACTGGCCATAGCAGACTTATCATAGGGCCCGTGGGTGTCTCCACCGTCCCGCCCGTCTGTCCATCTAAACTCCCATTGCTTCTCCGCAGTATCCTCTGTAATCGGCGCTCTCGACTCGACCCAGTCTTCTCCCGTTTCACGACGGTATTGTCGGATTAGCGACTCGCGGGACTCATCATAGACCTCTGGTTGCCCGCGTGTTAATAGACGATCGGCTGCGCCAGTGATCTGTTCGACGGTTTCTTTCCGGCGGGCCTCGATTAGGTCGATGGGAGCTTTTCCTTTGTCAACGTCCATTTCTTCCGAGCTCGCGGCGGCCTTCTTCTTCTGACGCCAGGAGTTCTTGTTCGTTTGCTTCTTCCTACTTTTGTCGGCTGTACCGAGGCGTGCAAGTGCTTCAAGGATCGTCTCGCCTTTTTCCAAACAGGGGATTAAGTCTGCGAGGACTTGGCTTGTAGGTATTGCATCGTCTTCCTTCATCTTCTCCCGTTTCTCGGCCTCGCGCTTTTCCATTGCTTCCTTCGCCCTCCGCATATCCTTCCTGCTCACGCCCTCCAACCAGCTATCATGCACCGCGTCCTTCTCTGCAGCCTTTCGAATAAAGTTCCCCGCTTCGTCGAATCGTCCTTCATCCAGTTCATTCTGCATGTTGAAAGCGTCAATTTTGGGAGCGCCCTTTTTCTTTCCGCCAGCCCCGACCTCGGGATCGATCTCCTGCTCGTCCTGCTCATCACTGTCATCCTCGCCCTCGCCCCGGCCTTTATCTTCATCAATAATGTCAACAAACTCCCTCTTACTCGAGAAATCCTCCCCCTCAATTTCCTCTGGATCCAGAAACCTAACATCCTTCTTCCGGTCTTTCCCCGGACCGCCCTCCTCGCCATCGTCGTCTTCCCCATCGCTTTTAAGATCCGCGAACATGTCGTCACCTTCGTCTTGCATTTCGTCTGTTTTCTGGTCGTCTTTCCGCCATGCCTTGTGCGTCGCATCGAAGCCTTCTTCTGATGAATCGGTCTCGTAGCCTTCAATGTCAACTTTGTTACGGTTCGATTTGCGCTTGCCGACGGCGCCTTCGTCGATTTCTAGGAAGACGTCTTCCTCGTCTCGGGTGTCGGGGGCTAGTTCGTTTGGGTTTCGGAGGTCGAATTTAGGGCGCTTACTGTCTGGGAGACCGGCGCCCGAGCGTACGGCGGCGTCGATGGTTGATGGACGTTTGGGTTTTGGGCGGGAGGAAGACATGCTGCTGGAGTCGTTGGGAGATTGTGGGTGTTTTGTGGAATGAACTAGGTTACACATATGGATTTGACGCGGTTACCCGGATTTCGTGGCGATGAGAGCCTTCGCTTGCTCAGGGCGATGTGCATCGGAAGTATCACTCGGATTTCGAATTAATCAATCATGCAAACGAGAGATGCACCCACTTTGAGCGGATTGAATTGTAGCGGGGTGTAAGGACCCCATCTAGACTTTAGAAATGCGCTTTTACCCTGCGAGGCGCGAGAGAACTTACTGATCCGAATTCTGCTACGGTTGTTATTAGAGAGTTTGCGCAGGGAGACCTAAGTGGTAGGAAAACAGATTGCTTTCAGCTAACCTAAAAGCCTTGGACACCCAGATGGGTTGCAGGACCTTAGAGAGGTGAAAAATAGAGGGATTTCGCAACGCTGACTTTTTAGGGATTGCGATGGTCGGCGACCATGATGCCATTATACGAGCAGGTCTTCTTATGACTTTACTTCATCAGAGCATACACTCATCTCTTGGGCTGTGTAGTCTTGTCACATTCATTGTGCTAGTCAGGTGTCCCTTTACTTTAGTATCATTATATTATGCATACACCTTAGAACACCATAACTCTATGGACACTTAACTAATTGACTTCATTCTACTTCCCACATACTGGTATTCTCCCAGCACTCTTTTCATGTATCCTGTGAATACCATCTGGTTAGACAGACGGTGGCAATGTATACAGTGTTACAAGGCGGGGTTTCTTGCTCATGGCTTTTAGTGTAGGACGCAACTACGTTGTGATAGTACTGATATGTGCCGCTCCTACGCTGGAGGGGTGTTTAAAGGTGATCCGTACTATGAAGTATCTGATCAGACACCGATGCGAGGGCCTTCTGGTTCTCTTAGGGTTAGGGATTTGGAAGGGGCTGAGACTGTCAACAGGGTTAGTTAGTTAGCAGATATGTTGCAGTGCTTGGCTCGTAGAGAGCTGTCAATCGAATTAAGTGAGAATTGGAGTGCGCCTGTTAGCTTAGTACAGTAGTACCACGAGCGTATGATGCGGTTTAATCCGCCGCAGGCCGCAACGGTCGAGTTTTGGCCTTCCCAGCCCTATGAAAACCTTAACCCTTACCTTGGACTACGACAAAGTACGGACCCAGATCACAGGCTCAACGGCAACCCTTCACCCCACACCGTCTTTCCCCTCCGCCTTTTTCTTTCTTCCTTTCTTTCTTTCCTTTTTTTCCCTTTTTTTTTTAGAGCTACACCATACCAGTAATACATCCTGCCTTCTTTATGTCAACAATTCGGACGGTTTTTTCTTGCTTGACCAAAGGCCACCTCTCTGCGCTTGCAGCTTAGTCGCGTAAGTAAACAAGCCCCTTTCTTCCCTCATGATGTTACCCACGGCATTTACCGTGATCTCCCTTTGCCTGGAGATTCACTGCGCCTGCTCACACTAAATTCATTGCAGGAATCACTGCCGTCTCGAGCGGATCGCTTCGCTTCTCGGCGCTCGCTGCCTTATCTACGCTGCAATGGCCGCAGGCGAGAGCGTGCGAACTAAGTTCACGGGCAACACATCCTTATATGTCTTCATAGCGCGTTTCCGACCACCCATCTTCCTCAAACGCAACATTGAGGCGGTTCTACGGCAATGCGAATTAGAGAGGGTGGAGGAAGACAGTGAGGTATCAACACCTGGTTCTAGAGCTTCGACTCCCAGTGCTCGGTGGTCGAAGTCCTCAGCGGGTGCAAGATTCCCCACGCGTCGTACGGAGTCGTTGAACCAAATTATTAACAGACTAAGGCCTCCTATTCCTATTGGTGGAAGGATGGAACCTGTTTTGAAAATCGAGGGGAGATCTTTGAGGCGCAGGCGGCTATCCGAACCTCGAGCTCATCCTCCAAGTTCAGGTAAGCTTATCAAGATTCAAAGAGAAAATAGAGCTGTATTGGAATTAATTCCTCTTGTGTTAGATGATGGTAGTCTAAATCCTTGCATCAGCAGCCGTCGTCGTCCCATTGATAAACTCGTAAACATCCGTTGCCGTTGTGAACTCACGATCTATGAGAAGCCTGATCCATTCAGGGCCGCACAACCATCCAATGTACGGCTAACTAGATCTAGGGCCAAGCAGGAATCACGCATGAATCCGCTTGTTCGAAAAAGGCAATTTTGCACAATCGCTTATCTTTCTGAAGACTTTGCGACCATCGAAATGCCGGATCCTTTTTATGTCAGGGCCGGTGAGCTCTTTGTATTTACCAATCGGGGACCAATCCAAAGTTTTGGCCTCGCAGAGAGTTATACAGCGGAGTTTGCTTTGCAACCAATCAGTACCAACCAGCCCTGGCCTCCCTTGGCCTCAGATGACTCGGAGAAATGGGGCGACCCAACCATTGTCCAACTTGTCGGAGTTTTCCATTCTCTCCCTATGGCTCCCGCAACAGCTTACCATGAACTCGAATTCCGAGTGCTGGGTGAAACTAGCGCGTGGTCAGATATCGATCTTGAACTGGACTGCAAATGGGATAAACAAGGAACCATCACACGCAGCGGAGAAGCTTACCAGCTCGTGCCCCCAAGATTACCAACTCCGGTGTCAGAGGGAGGGCGTGATTTCTCGCCTGTAGACCCTACACTAACTCGTTATATTTTCCACGCCCCCGTAGATGATGAACGCTTTCATGGATATATTGGGCAACCAAATGTCAAACACCAGCACGCGTTCACGGTCTCCAGATATTCATGCCCTTTTTGCGATGGGAGAGAACTCACAAATCTAACTAGTTTACATTTCCACCTCGTCACCTCCCACGATTTATTTCAGTTCAAAGTAAGGTCGAGAAAAGCAAATAGTGGTCTTAGGGGTGGCGGGAAGCATGAAAATTATGTGGAGGTCTTTGTAGACCTAGCCAAAGATGCTGTTGTTGGAAGAGCGAGTGACCATGTTCCGGATCACAGGACTTTTCGCTGGGTTAAGCCTCCAGAAGTACTTGAAATCGATAGAATACTTGATGGCGACTGGAGTTGGTTGAACGACAGGAGAAGCATGTCCCTACAGCATCGGAAGGATATGGCGACTGGAGGGGCTCTTGTCCCTTTTTCTAGGAAGAGAATCAATTTGAGTGATGTTGGGGATTTGCCTGTAAACAAAAGGCGGAAATATCGCGTGCCCGTACCCATCAACGGGCTACAAGGGCTAGTGTTTATAAGGAGTAGATCGAAAAGATTTGTACATCCGGGTGAGGATCTGAGTGAGAGTGACGATGATGTCGACGAGGGCTGGCTGCAGATGGAACATAAAGAAGTAAGTAGGGATTTTGTAGGCTTCAATATAAATACTGATATTCAACTTTTTGTAGATCATCGAAGACTTTACTGATGTGGCTCGGAATGAGATGACCTTCATCCAACTCTGGGACAGCCATCTGTTTTTAGAACGGTAAGTTATAATTCGTTTCTCGATTGTTGCCCCCACAGCTAATCTTGCGTAGACCGATAGGATATTCACAGATCCCACAAGTCCTGATTCGCTTTGCTCGCCAGCAGGCTGAAAATATGAGAACGTCTCAGCTTCTGGTTGAATTTTGGAAACATTGCCTGAATCTTGTTCAATACGGAATAATAGATACCGAATGTGTAGCCTTCTGTATGAAGGTTATCAAAGGCGAAGGCCAATGGTCCTCTGCTGGACAGGCCGAGTGGGGGATCGGGCTGTCAGGGCCACTTGTACTAGATGCCCCGGAAGCCGCCCCAACCAAGATTGAGGATGACGCGGACACTATAGACTGCCTGCAGGCGCCAGAGCTAAACTCGGGGTTTTGTACATGCGGAAAACCATTCGATAAGCCTGAAATGGTGCTTTGCAATGGAAATGTGAGTACTTACCAACATTCTAACTACTCAGCACTATCTGTAGATTGAGGGGTTCTAGTCTCCCCCAAACTTATGGCCGCGGGCTAACTTCTCCTAGAAATGCAAAACGCGATGGTTCCATAGATCCTGCATCAATGCAGAACGAATGCAGGAAGGCTGGCGGTGTAAAGTTTGCGAGGAAGACGTCCTCCAGAGTGGTAGCTGAATTCGGTTCTGCAGGTACTACTCATAGGTACCCAATTCACCCACCAAACTTCCCCTAAAATACTAATTAGGAACGTATTCATAAAATAGCAGAACCACGTATACCCAAAGAATCGCTCCCGTATCCCGTTTTCTTATACAACCTCTCAGCCCATGGCATGCTGCTTGAAGAAGCACCCTCTCTCGCTGCTTCTCTTCTGCCAGCCCAGCTGGCTAATATGTACTAATAATACCTGAACTTGGGCGTTCGCTGTACTTTTATTCCCTCCGGTTCGTCGTTATCCTTTATTTCTTTTGTGTCTGGGAGATCTCATAGACGCGCCTGACTATGTTTTTTCACTCGAGTTTGCCTATTTTTAGGGGTGTTTAGGTTTGGTGGAGGATTGTACACTACGGTCTATAGATCTGGCGAGGTTTGACTCATGGAAGGCGATCCAACTTTCCTGCTGTGCATGCTTCTATTGTTACTTGTTCCTGAGGATTAACGACTCCTCAAATCGTGTTGTAGGTAGGTTTCTAGTGCCCATCTCTGGTACGTAATCCCGTCAGCGATGGCAACCTAGCAACTAAAAATCCGCGAGATCCAAGCGGTGAGCGAGAAAAAACGATAAGCATGCTCCGTTCCAACACGGGTATCCGCCCCTGGCCGTGTGCTATTTTCACACTCCCCAGAAGCCCCGCAGCCAGCCAGCCAGGGCCGGGTTCCTCTTTAGAGCCTCGACAAGAGTGGTTGAGTGTCCAATCACTTTTCATTTCGCCGCGTCCTGTTCCCAGGCATAAAGACCCATTCTAAGACCCAAGACCCAAAGCGTAAATTCTGCCCTTAACTACAAGCGGCTTCCACTGCTGGCCTTTGGCATCAGCCCCAGACAGCTCCGACTCACCTTCCGGGGCGGCTCGGGGCTCCAAGGATATCGGGCCCTTCCCAAATCCTACGCCGAAACAGGGATGATCTAGAGCATCAAGCCAATAACAGGTAGGCAAGAATATACATAACCAAAGCCAAAATATGGTTCGTACATAAACAAGTGCTGGTTTAGCATCACACTTGGAGTTAACAGCTCGGTGGGTAACCCTTAGCTACACAGGAATCGTAGAAACATATTGTACAATCCACTAGGCTGCTAAGGGAGAGGTATGTATGAATATAAGACATAAATCCGGGTACCGTAGCATCGTGTTCGAGAAATTTGAGCACTGCACTGTATTGTATATCTGCATAGCCACGGTGTTGAGTAACGGCCACCGCCACAATACTTTTATTAGAGGGCTATATGGTTTGGAAATGAGATGTGAAAAAACCAGTTTATCTATTCGCGCATATGTCTGGTTTCGTGGAATGTTAGTGTCTTACGGCAGAAGAGTTGACAAAGGGGTAATATTTTCAAGAAGATTAGCCACACTAAGAAGAAAACGGCGCGAATATAATATAATGAAGACAAATGTCGCAGAGGCCCCAGCGAGGAGCGAGAACCAAGGCGCCCACCCCAGAGGCCAAAAGTCCTCATATAATAGTACTATACGTGGCAATACGAATGGGATATATTCTCTCAAGCCTTGGAAGTCATCGCTTGAGCTTGTTAATGGAGGGTTTCTTTTCTTTTCTTTTTTTTTTTTGGGGGGGGGGGGAAGATACGAGTGTAAGAGAAGGGGCTAGTATCAAGTATACCAGTAGTGAACTTCATTCAGGTTTTCCATGTCATAATGTATCAGGACAAAAGCATTAATCGTTAATATGGCCACTGATAGCTTGATTGTAGTCTGTAATGGGTTTACTTCTAGAATTACTATAATAATATTATTATAATGTTAAAAGTTTGTATAATATTACCCTTTAAAGGGTCTAGGCTTGGTTAAAATCTAGGATTCTATTATTATAGAAATTTCCTTTTTAAGAGTAGGGGAAAAAAAAGAAAGGGGGGACTTGATTACTATATACACTACTACAGTAGCAGGATTGTGGAATTAGGCATACAATGGTATAGCTTGAGGTTTTAAACAAAGTTTTCTCCTATCATAAAACGTCACTCGTTGAGGAAAGTAGGTCCCCCAGACAGAGCTACACGTATGGGGGATTTTGGAATGGGGAACTGCATAAGCAATGGACAGGATAAATAAAACAACCGACCCACTCCACTGCCCGGGAGGGGCCCTGTATCGGGCAGGGTGGGAAGGGGAAACGAAAGGTTGGCCCTGGGCCGGAGTGAGGGTAGACTCGCAGAATGAACTTGAAAACCTGCCCACCTCCCATATCCTAACTGCTCTCCAATATCTAGACTCTGGCCATTCCTTTCTTACTACCCTCTTTCTGTATTGACCCTCTTTAGCTGTTGTATGAGGTAGGGCCGTGGTTGAGGTTATGGTTATTGTTGTTCGATCTGTTGCATGCCAATGATAGATTTTGCCTAAGAACTATACACTATTCTATTCTTGGTTATTGCTGCGCATTTCAATCTGGGCTAGAATGTGTCGACAGCTTACGGGATAGGGGACTGTTCTTGTATCGTAGTACATTACTAGGGGACATAAAGAAGTAGAGCTTCCTGTTATATTACAGGATTTGGGTAAGCTCGTAATATGGTCTTTGTGTCTTATCTATACCTGTTCAACCCTTACCACCAACTCCATCATACGAGCCTGTGTCTGAACCTAAATATTTTTACATCTCTCACCCGAAGGCCTGTCACTCACATTTTGCAATCCCTGCCCCGCGTCTCAGGTTCTGGCTCGTGACAAGAATCCAACTGGACAGATAACCCTCAACTCAAGCCTATTATTCAGGTTATTCGCACAATGGATGCTCGGCCTTTATTACCAATTAATTATGCCCTCTCTAACTATCTACGCCTTTGGGTTACCCCTTCTCATTGAAGTGCTATTCGAAGCCAACTCTTTGCTGAATGGAATAAACTCCGGGGCTCCGGGAATGTACTTCCTTAGGACTTCGGGGACGTTCATACCCTATCCATCAAGTTAGCGTTTGACCAAGTCTTAAGGCAGACGTTAACTGTATACCTCAGGGGTCTGGTAGTTCTCCATAATGCAGCAAAGAGCACGCTCGGTCGCACAGAGGGTGGAGTTCAGACAGTGAACGTATTTCTTGATAGTGTCCGTCTGAGCCTTTGTTCCGTATCTTATCTCGAGGTTGCGTGACTGATAATCTGTGCAATTGGAGCAACTAACGAGTTCCTTGTACTCGCCCTGGAAAGGGAACCAAGCCTCAAGATCATACTTTTTTGCCGCGGCGTTGTTTAGCGCGCCGGAGACGATAGCGACGACACGGTAAGGGATATTGAGGGACTTGTAGAATTCCTCAGAATAGTTGATCATTTCATCGAACACCTCCCAAGACTTCTCAGGATCTGAGATGACGAATTGCTCAATCTATGAGTTTTAGTCAGCAACAATCTGCCAAAAAAAAAGATATTGCACCATACCTTCTCGAACTGGTGAACTCGGAAAATGCCCCAAGCATCCTTTCCGTGGGCTCCCGCCTCACGGCGATAGCACGAACTAAAACCGGCGTATCTAATGGGGAGCTCCTTCTGCTGCAGCCATTCATCGGCATGAAGAGCGGAAATAGGTTGCTCGGAGGTAGCAATCAAGTACTTGTCATTCTTCTCCTCTCCATCCACAACCTATTTTAAACATTTATTAGAAACTCTCTAGATACCCCATGGGGCCCACTCATCCCTATACATCATACCGATACATACCTTGTACAACTCATCATCAAATTGCTCTAGCTGAGCAGTCTTAGCCATCATATCCTTAAGCATAAACTGGGGCGTCTGAAGCGGCGTATATCCCTTTGATGCCAAGAACTCCAATCCATAATTAATCAACGCTTGGTTAAGAAATACACCCCATTGCTTTAAAAAGTATCCACGGTGTCCCACGACTTTGACGCCGCGCTCTGCCTCATATCCGTCGAGACGGGAAAGCACATCGTGGTGGGAAAGACAATCGCGCTTCTCAACATTGACTCCCTCGGGAGTCCAGCTCCTGATGAGTTCGTTGTTGTCCTCGTTGTTGCTCACAGGAACCGAACTATGAACGAGATTCCCGATAGTACCTAGTTTAGCATATAGTTGCTTCTCCTTCTCCTTAGCAATAACCTCGAGGTCTTTCCTTTCGCCCTCGAGCTTGACTTTTTGTTCTAAGAGAGGGGATGCGTCTTCTTTGGCCTATGTATTACAAGTCAGCAATCTCCCTTATGAGTGTGAATAACACTTCAAGAGGAGAGTACCTTTTTCTTTGCACCAATCTCCTTCTGCGTCGTGTTAATCTCACGCCCTTTTTTGTCGACATTAAATCTTGCTACGGAAGAAAATTAGTAAATTTCAAAGAACAGGATACAAGACAAAGCACAAACCAGCACGACCTTCCTCATACAAAGCAATAACCTCGTCAACTGCTTCGATAGGTGCAAATCTCCGCCTCTGAGCCTCACGAACCACCTCTGGGTTACCACCCCTTGCCTCAATAAAGCTGAGAACATCCAACATCGTGCCTAGGACTGTATTTTTGTGCAAGCAGTTGCGGAGGTGAAAAAAAGATGCTGGTATAGAGACAGAGGGTGATCGTTGGAAGCGAATCGGCAAGTGAATGTTTGGTCACAGTTAGTGGGTTGGTGGGGTGGAGGGGTAAGTTGTTCCTGTCGAGTAGGGTTAGGTGCGGAATTGTTGCTAGCGTCCTTCGGTGAAACTCTGGTGCCATGACAGAGGCAAACGGTTCCAACGCTAACGGTCTTGGTTATTTCATCAACGACCAAAAGAAGACAAGATGGAGGCGGATACAGACCCATTCATCCCCGGCTTTGGCCAATTTCATGGGATACCTCAGAGGACCTTGCCAAATGATTGCGTAGAATACACTCTAATCATCATCGACCAAACATCGGACCAAACCGCGATTCGAGCGGAATTGGAGAAGGTGAAGCAGACGGCCGAGAAGTTTGTCGAGGGAGTAACGGCTGACTATATCTGGCAACGGGACAGCTTTCAACTAGAACTTGCAGAATCTGAAGCTGTGGGGTGGTACTTGCGCGGAAAAACAGAGTATGGGGATTCGGTGGATGATGAATGGCTGATCGTCTGGATATTAAGGGAATTAACAAGGAATATTCCAAATTTATGGCTTCGGTCCGCCTCTCCGCCTTGTTATCTTTTCTGACGGATTACTCACTCTTAGTAGAGTGTACGATACAGACGGCGAGTTTCTACTTATTGAGGCCGCGAGCACCCTTCCACGGTGGCTCAATCCTGAGATTGCTGATAATCGGGTACTAGCCACACTACCTTTATATATATTCTTTCGCGAACTAACATATCTAGGTCTGGATACATGATGCAAACCTCCTCGTAATTCCTTTGACCGCTACTCCAGTCCCTATAGACCGCACAAAGCCCGCTGCGTACTCTCTCACGCTTAAGGAAGCCCATTCAATCCTCGTCTCCGACTCTCGTGCCCTTCTCCAACGAATTCATTTAGTAGAAGAGGAGGCTTTCTACCGGCTTGCAAGATATCCAAAGGCAATACAAGAGCACCTTCATTACGCAGAGGCCCTCGTTCCACGAACCTGTGCGATGGTCTTGCGCGAGGCACCAGAATCGATAGCTGCAGCCGTAGAAGCCTTCTACCTGCGCGACCCGATATCCCTTAAATCACTGAAGCCGATGAACCACTTTCCGCCTCGCGATATGGCCACGATCTCCGTCAAATTTACCAAAGTCCTCTACGCTCAACTCAAATCGCAGGAATTCGAACCACCGTCTGGAAGTGGGTTCAAGGCCTCACATGATATGCCAAATGCGGATGCGATCGGGATGAAGCTTGCTTGTGGTTTTGAAATGCTCATTAGTGACAACGATGCTCCACAAGTTTCGTCCGAGGCGAGGAAAAATATGGTCAGAAGGGTTAAAGATATACTACTGAAGAAAACACCACCCACGAACGAGGAAATCTCATCATGGCCCCGGCGGATCGATGATGAGAATTGGTTGGATATCAACTATGAGGAGTTAGAAAGGAATCTTTCAGGGCAAAATGCCGATCCCCCAAGTAGCTCGAGAGGAGCAAAGGAGGTGGAAAGTGGATGGGGAGATAAACAGGCGGAGGAAACACTAAAGAAAATGGTTAAGCGGTTTGAGGCGTTTCTAAACGACGAGGATGCCGGCGCAGAGGGAGCAGAAGTCGGTGACATAGACAGCGATGATGGCAGCGACGATGGTCACAACGAGGAGTCGGACGACAGCGATGAAGACAAGGAGGTTAGTTTTGATGAAGTTGAGTTCTCAAGAATGATGCGCGAAATGATGGGCATGCCTACTCAACCTAGAGGTGATGGTGAAGGGGAGGGCGAAAATGAGGAAGCAAAGATCCGAGAAGTGATGGCAGAAGTTGAGGAAGAGCTCAAGGAAGCCGGGGTCATCGAGCGGGGAAAAAGCATGGCCAAAATACAAGAGGCTCGAGGTGAAGGGGATGGGGATGGGGATGTGAGTGATCATGGAGACGGTGAAGTTAACATAGACTACGCGCTTGCAAAGAATATGCTCGAGAGTTTCAGAGGTCAAGGTGGGCTCCCTGGTCCAGGAGGTAATCTGTTGGCTCAAATGGGGATTGCACTTCCACGAGACGAGCCAGAGGATGGAAAAAATCATGAGGCAAATAGCAAATAGATTCAATTATAGAATCAGTCTGAGAAACAGATGATAAACTCATATCTGCTTCACTTGCTTACTAAGTCCAGGAACAGATACTAAATGTGCTAAAGGTGGGCTATGCGCAACAAAAAAGTCCGACGCATACCCTCCTATTAGAAGCGGGTACTACCAACACGCTAAAACACTATCAAGCATTTCGCGTTATGTATCTGAGGGTTCGAATTACAACTCGAACGTCTGAGTTCTGCTCGCAATACCATCAAATATGACGGTATTATTGATCGGAATATATTGTCGTGTGACAATCTTTTCCCGCCGTAATCAGTCTCAGTGTAGCACCAACCTTAACACATGTAGACATACCTTGATCACCTCTTGGGCAACAATTCCACCTGCGATTGATGCGGTAACATGGAGTTCCCCACCTCCTGCCCGTACAATCTCCTTTGCAACCTTCTCACATCTCTCCGGCGGACTCTCAGTGTAACCAACACCTTCAAGGTACTGGCAGATGATTCCCCTAATGTTCTGATAATCATCCTCACAGTTTTCGTGACTAGTATCTCCAGGAGCCCGGCCATGACTAGTATAGAATTCTTGATAGGCCCTAAGTGCGATATAGTCGTTAATCAATGAATCTTCCGCGTCCCAGTCTCCAAGCGCAGCTAGAACCGCCCTTTTATGCTCTTCATTAGAATCGGAAAATTCATCAGCGATAGAGCGGTAGTTCAAGCGCCGTAGGAAGTTTGCGTGTCGACAGAACAGTTGAATCGCATCGTGATCTATCTGGTTTCGTTTTGGGTGCTGCACTTGGCTCATGTAATCCCAAACCATCCGTTCGACGGCGGCAGCATCACTACGCGCCTTAGAGCGATATCTGCGGAACCGATGTTCAGCACACGGGGACAAAGATCAAGAGTTAGTAACCCACAAGTTCTGTAAAGTAACGTATCCGTGGCTCTCGGCTTTCATATCAGGCATCGCCCCAGATAACGGCAATAATCCATTGTTTGAGTCCGCAAAAGCCTTCACAGCCCGAGCAATGACCCAGAATTCATCCGTCTGTCACAAGTAAGCAGCAATCCACGGCTTAAGGGCTCCGGAAACATACCTGCGATGTGATATTCTGGCATTCGGGGTCATTCAAGACTTCCTTTGTCCCGCTTGAGAGTTCTGCGGTTCGTAGATTTTTCATCACAGCGCCGATGGCTTCCTCATAATTCTCCTCGCCTCCACCTGGAACATTCGTTCTCATCCTATCCATGACCATTGATTTAAAAAGCGTTTTCTCCGAATAACTTCTGGGCAGATGACCCTCGTGCGACTGCTTCCAATCCTCCAGATATTTCAATAACAACAGCACATATGGAACGTGTCCATGCTGCTGATCACTCATTCCACCCTCTGATTCCTGCACATCAAGGGTGCGTGTCTTTTCCAATGCCAATTCCAAAAGTTCTGGCCACGGGTCAAACAAGCGAAGATCGACCAAGGAATCGGGGTGTGTTTCGATAATGGTATGGGTAGGAGTATATATACGAAGGCTAGTGATGAACCCAAGCGAATGAACGAAGAAGATAGGTATCTCGGCAGGCAGCTGCAAAAGTAGGGGGGTTGGAACTGGTGACATCAGAAGTAGGTGTGTGAACTCAGTTGTGCGGGGATCCAGGAGCTCTGGGGTATTGGAGAGCATGTTTTCCAGATTCTGCCATAATATGAGTATCTGTTGATATCATTCACGCAGGTTTGTTGCTCACATCAATTCTAAATCCACCCACAACGTCTGGATTCAGTTCCCCTAACAAGGCAGCAGCCCTCTCTGCTCGTGGCTTCCCAAGACTGTCCTGGTCAAGAAAGAAGTTGACACCTAAGTCCGCTTCCGCGACTAGCTTATCGTCGATAACGGTAAAGCGACCAATGCCTGGAAGGTGCTGTGTTAACAGGCTTGCGTATCTACACAATTCCTTCAATTAATTAGATATCTTACTTGGTAGAATAAGGTTCTTCAGGACCTCGCAGCCTGTAGCTGTAGCTCCAAAAAGGGCAATGTGTGCGCATTCAAGGCGGTTCTGGCCGTTTGCACCCCACAACCTTAGTTGACGGTCGTACTTCTTCTCCTTGGAGCTTGGAGCACCGCTAGGAGGTGTAGAAGGCATGACGAGAGGGGGAACAGTAAGCGTTTTCAAAGATCAAGACTCCGACAGAAGGATGAGAAGTGGAAAAAGACGAGGGCAAGAATCTATATATTATATCGTTAGAAGAGAAATATCGGCGGTTGACCAAACACGAGTCCGTGGTTTTCGTCCACAGAGCGTGACTCAGCCCCCACCAAAGCACGTGCGGCGGGGGCATTAGGTTAGGGCTCTCCGTGCCTTCCGAACACAACATGGTTAAGTATGACACCGAACAGTGCAAGGGTCCAGGATTATGTTATGGTATCAGACGGAGCAGGGGAGTTGTTGATTTTGGTCAAAATTAGTGGTCCAGTGTGATTGACCAACTGCAGGTTAGGTTTATGATAATTGACCGATAGGAAATAAAACTTCATTCTGGCTGTGGATTTTGCCAATTGGATTGCACCTATTATCGTAAGATTTTTATATTCTTTTTGTACCCTCCTAGCTGCTTTTAAAATATTCTATGAACTAACTTAATACTGTGCTAAAAAGTTTACATAACCGGTCCTAGCTAAACCTGTAAACTTCTAATACCCCTTTTCATTTATCATATCATATCATACTTTAAACAACAACTTATATAAGCGGAATTTCAGCTCTTACTGATACCCACCCTCTATGCAGATTTCTCCTTTCTCCTATTTCCAAGCTTTATCTCCACCTGCTTTAATGTCTAGTAGCTAATGTTTTACTATTGCGCGCAAAGTATAATAATACCAACTCTTATTAAACTTACCTATTTTGCGGTTTTCAAAAGTATCCGGATGCCTTGGCGTCAAGACGTCCAAATTTACGCCTGAATTCCCTAATCTTGACGCTAAGGCACCGGGTACTTTTGAAAACCGCAAGTAGTATTAATACAATGACCTCTCAAAAGTATTGTCCCACTTTCTAAAACCCCACCAAAAAGTGCCTAAACATGGAATAAAAATATAGCAAGAACTTAGGGCAAATAAATTTTTAAGGGAAGAAAGATCCTTGGACTTTCGGGCTAAGTATCATAAGCTTTTTCCTTTCTCTCTCCTTGCATTTTCCTTCTATCATATGATACCCTTATATCATACCTCTTCGTTCTAGTTATTATGGAACTTGAGATTCATGCCCTAAAGTCTCCGTATTCTTCAAGAATTGTCCTTAAATCGGTTTACTATTCACAGTTACTCTTCCTAGCTCTAGGACTGCATTGCAACTTGTATATGATAGAGCTCTTAGCATAAATATGAAACTCGGTTTTTCAATTTTGTACGCGCATTTTTTTCCAGGACAAGTCATTGACTATCACTCTGGCTCTGGCCAGCTGCCAGCCAAGACTGCTACCGGAGATACCATCCCTGTACGGAGATACCCAATTTAATGAGATAATAATATTGTATCCCCACTCCTGTGTTCACAGCCCCTCCAAATCCCAACCCCTGAATAGTGTTAGCGTCACGAACAATGGCTCAATCTACTGTTGCCGAATCCTCACGTACCTCGCGCTCCATATATCCAAAACCAAGTGCATTTTCCTTATCCCACTTCTCCGTTCGTATACATCCATTTCCCCAGGTCAAGCGTCCAGCTCGGAACTGACACCAGTGAAACCACAGACTGCTGATTTTATCGTCAAAGACTTCATCGAGGGCCTTACTAGCTCCGCAATTCCCGCGAATCGTCGCTCGGGATCGAATTTTGGCAGTATTATCACTCTCCTTTAGCACTAGTCAAGTGCTTCGATAGCTAAACCGTGGCCCAGCGCCAACCTTTGATCCCAAACCCTACATTCGCACTTTCGAAGGGGCTCTAGAGAGGCTGAAAGACCTAGATGAAGACCTCTCAGCGAAAGAGTCCGAACTTAAAGAAGGTGTGCGAAGGGCGGAGATCGACCATGCCCGCACTATCGATCGCCTAAGTCTCAAATTTAACAGCACCTTGTCAGAGTTTCAGCGCCTCGATAGCAGCATCTCCGATGGTGGGGGTACGGCGTCTAGGATTGGTGGGCAATTGGAGCAGTTAGAGAAACAGCATCAGCGGGCTGAAGATGCAAAGTTCTTGATACAGTGCTATATCGAGTTTAGCCGCGGAGATACCTCTCGATTAGAAAAGCTGCGACGAACTCCCTGGGTTGAAGATAGTATCAAGTGTGCTATTGTGAGCCGACAGTTAAGCTTGATTGTTAAAAGGAACGAGGGAACCGCCAGGCCGGGGACAAAGGAGCTTATCGAAGCCTTCTCTGAAAGCCTTGAGCAAGACTTACTAAAGCAATTTGATGATGCATATCGGGAGTTTAATGTACAGGCCATGAAGGGCTGCGCCAAAGTCTTGCATGACTTTAACGGTGGAGCATCGGTGATTAGCAATTTCTTGAACCAGATGGACTTCTTTATTGCTGCCGGTAAGATCAATGCCGGCGAGGTAGCCATAGAAGACGACCTTAAAGAACAGCTATCAGATCCTGATGCCAACCCTCCGGGGCTAGACCCAAATCTGCTAACTCTAATTCACGAAATCAGAGACGTGCTGAAAATGGAATCAGAAACTATCAAGGAGGTGTTCCCCTATCCAGAGGCAGTTCTGGGAACCTTTTTGCAGAGAGTCTTTCAACAGTCCTTGCAACAGCGACTAGAGATGGTACTAGAGCACGCTTCTAATATTTCTACCCTAGCTTTCTTGCGCACATTACAGGCCTCCAGAGCGCATGTCATGACGCTGTCAGATGACTTGAAGGCTCACGGACTGACAGAACATCCGGGGCCGCTGAGCTCAGGGACGACGATGCTTTTAGACCAGAATGTCGAAGAACTGTTCACACCGTACTTGCAGGATAGGGGATATATGGAGAAGGAAAAAGAAAGCTTGGAGCAGTTATATACAGGGCTCCTACTCAAATTCCACATGTTTCATGTTTGTTTCTCCACACGTCCCCCAAAGTTCTCAATCTTACAAAAACAGGCACAACGCAAGGAGCAGAAAACCCTTGGAGTCCTCGACCGGCTTAAGAAGTCCCGAGAACGGGCAATAGAAAAGGTTCTTGAAAGTGAGCTTGCAAAGTCACAGGGCGACGCCCTCGGCAAGATTATCGGCTTCGAGCGTAAAGCCGGGAAAGATGCCCATCTTTCCGATGTAATCCTGTCTGATGCAGATGGGAAACTAAACATCGAGTTTCCAAAGAGAATGCTTAAGTGGCTTGCGGAAGCTGTGGGAAGAAGTCTAGAATTGAGTTCACAGGTTGATACGTGCGTCTATGTATACCCGAGTGTGCATTTGGGATGCTAATGAGTTCAGCCCGAAGGACGTGTCCGTAATGCTGAATATCCTGGTCGAAAACATGAGGACTATGTTTTTGGATGTAGCTCTAGACACGTTCGTAGTCTTATCCTTACCCTAGGTCTTTTGCTAATACTACTTTCTTTATAGCGCTATTGAGACTGCTGAAGCTCAGACCAAAGGCGAACCAGACCTATCATATCTGCAAGAACTAAAGCCCGCTACCATAATAATGCACCTAATGTTCTCATTCATAAACACAGCCTTGATCCCACTGTCGCAGACCTCACTAACGATCAAACGAGAAATGACAAAATTAACTAATACTACACTTTCGGCGTTAGAGCAGAAAGTGAACACAGTAATTCAGAGGACTATCGATAGTACGACCCCTGACCCCAGCAGCCCTTTTTAGACTCTCGCTGAGGATCAATTTAGTTGTCCTTGCACACATAACCCTCCTCCTCAGCAGGCAGCGCAAAGCCGACTTTAAACCCCGTGACGACGAAGTCCGCCTAACAACCCTCCAAACTCCCGTATCTCCTCCTATTACCCCTCCCTACACATCACTCAGCTAACCAAGGAACCAAGACCTGCGTCTCAACGACAGCTTTCCTCGAAAAACTAACCCAAATCGCTACCACCTGCCTCGACGGCGCAAACCTCACCCACTTCCTCACCGAGATAAGCCACGGCTTTCGCACCGCCCTGTTAGAGCATCTCAAACGTCACGCAGTAAACCAAGCTGGTGGTATAATGCTCACAAAGGACCTAGCAAAGTACCAAGAAGTTGTAAATTCCTGGAAGATACCCGCTGTACGAGAATCATTTGAGATAGTCGCCGAGATTGGAACCCTGTTTGTTGTGAGGCCTACGGCAGTGAGGGACCGGATGAGGGACGGGGTGCTAGCTAAGGTGAAACCGCATCTGTTGAAGCCGTATTTGAGTCGCAGGGAGGATTACGCCTCGGCGGGGATCGAGAAAATGGTTTGTTGCGCCCCGCTAATTTCTAAGGTTGGACATGTGGCTAACTCTTGAGGCAGTTAGCGAGTGAGCTCTAGAGATACTATACTATAATCTCCAAAAGGAATGTGTTTAGCGATGTAGGTTTCTAGTACACGACCTCGTAGCGTGCGTGGGTTTGGAAAATACTCACATTTTGGAACGAGTATCGTAATACTTACAAAAGATCGGGGCTGCCAACCAGCCCCGCTGCTATCGTAGATTACAGATCCCAAACCTTTTTTCCCAGACGTGCTCACGTGATATCGCATACCTGGCAATCCACAAGGAAGCTCGAGTATACAACCTCCGTCGTTAACAACGACCTTTAATATCTCCATCCAATTAACCCATCCCCTCTCCATACCTAGCGTAGGTCTAAAGAAAAAAAGAAAAAAAGAAATATCACACTTCAATACAAACCTCCCTCCTACCCCCCCACACAATTTATCATCTGCACTCGCACTCATCTCATATCAGTTATCTACCTGCTTCCGTCACACTCCTATGCCGCTCCACATCAGCCATTAGCCCCTCTACCCCGAGTTATAGTGCAACGCCCAACCTGCCCTTACACTATTCAGTTACTCGAGTGTATGGTTCCGGAAGACTAAACTCTATACTAACTTTCCAACAAAAAGTGTGGCAATTTCGCCTGCAGCGCTGAACGTATCATATAACCTCAAATATGGCTATTCTGCCCTTCAAACCCCTAGGAAGCAAGCGGAAATGTGTGTATGGGAATTCATGTTTTGTAGAATTGAAAATCTCAACCTCATGTGTGAGAATACATGATAAAAGGTCCTCTTTTATAACATAGACCATACCTATAATACCTAATTAGTGCAAATAGTATACCAGCTTCTCTAATATATGTGGTGTAGATTTTTGCTATATAGTTCTTGATTTAGAGCTGGTACAAGTACAAGTATCATACCAATGTTCATGACTTTAATAATACAAGTATTATACAAGTGAGTACAATGTATTTAAAATCTAAACGGTAGGTTTGAAAAGCCCAGGAATCCTACAATTGGTTTTTTCAGGTCTTACTTTTGGTGTTACAGGCAAAAATTGTCACACGTCCTGTTAGCAAGTTGGTACTGTACAGAGCACGCAGCCACGCTTCTAGACCCAGCATCTTTTCAATCCCCTCTCAGGTGACCACTAGCGAACAAAATCTACTAGATGCACTATGATAACTGTATCTGTCCCCTGGGCGGCTTCTGCATTTCTGAGATCTAAGTTGTTCTCACCTGAATAAGTTCCGTCTGATTGGGCATTTCTAGGGCTTGATGAGTACGTAAGTGTGGCTCACAGTAGTGGATGGAAGCACCAACGTCTCGATAAGGCTTGATGCGAGATCTCCGCAACGGTGATAGTTTAGTGAACAAATAATGTTACTACTAGTGCGCTGGTCGTATATTGCAGTAAGATCACAGCAAGGGGGTATTGTGAAACTCCAAATATCTCCAGCATGATATAGACCGTTCCGGTAGCGTCACAAATTATAAGCAAAATTTCCCGCACAATCACGACTTTTGCAATGAGAAAGGTAGCCTCCGGTTGGAATGGGTTTCAATTCTGGTTTTTTGAAGCTATAGAAAACAGGAAAAGATAATTGAAGACCCTCGACTCAAATACCGAGTCGTGTGTGTATGTTTTTTTACCGGTTGAACGATCAAGACACCTAGACCCACGCAAACCTAACCCCAACGAAAAACAAATGAAATAAAAATGGACCATGATCTCGTGAAATCTCTCAAACGCCGATGTTGAATCTCCTCATACACCCCCAAGCCCGCCTAGACCCTCTAAGAAATGTTGTTTCGGGAAGATCCATGTTGAATTAAGCCTGATACTTGGCACGGAACTCCTTGGCTGCCTTGACCATGATGTCCAAGGCGGCACGGGTCTCAGGCCATTGGCGGGTCTTAAGGCCACAGTCGGGATTGATCCAAAGCTGCTGTGGCTTGAGGAATCTGTAATAGTTGTTAGTGATCATTATGATACTAGGTATTGAGATACCTACTGCAACATCTCCTCAATGCGGGCCTTGATTTCCTCTTGTGGTGGGACACGGGGGGAGTGGATGTCGTAAACACCAGGGCCAATGTGTCTCGGGTATGCCTCATCCTCAAAGACCTTCAACAGCTTAGCGTCAGACTTAGAGTTCTCGATAGACAAGACATCAGCATCTAAGGCGGTAATAGCGTGAAAGAAGTCTTGGAACTCGGAGTAGCAGAAGTGAGAGTGGATCTGGGTGACATCTTTGACACCAGTGGTGGCGAGGCGGAAAGACTTAACAGCCCAGTCGAGGTAGGCATCACGCTCCTTTCCGGAGCGGAGGGGAAGACCCTCACGGAGAGCGGGCTCATCGACCTGGATAACATTGACACCTGCAGCCTCAAGGTCGACAACCTCATCACGGAGAGCAAGGGCGAGTTGCTCAGCCTGCACAGATTGGTGAACATCATCACGGGGGAAAGACCACCTCAAGCAAGTGATTGGGCCAGTAAGCATGCCCTTCACTGTTGCAGTTGTCAGGATGATATCCAATTATTAAAAGGCATTTGCGAACTTACTAGGCTTGCTGGTAATAGAAGCAGCATACTTGGACTCCTTGACAGTCATAGGAGCCGGCCTAGAGATATCACCCACAACGATCGGAGGACGGACACAACGAGATCCATATGATTGAACCCATCCAAAATTAGTAAAAACATAACCAGTGAGCCTCTCACCGAAGTATTGAACCATGTCGTTGCGCTCCGGTTCTCCGTGGACGAGAACATCAAGGCCGAGGGCCTCTTGCTCTCTCACAACAAGCTCAATCTCCTTTTCTATGAAGCTCTCATACTCAGCCGCAGAGATATCACCCTTCCCAAACTTCTGTCTAGCAACACGGATCTCCTTGGTCTGGGGGAAAGATCCAATGGTAGTGGTGGGGAACAACGGAAGACCCAAGTGTGCTTGTTGAGCCGCGATGCGTCCAGTGAATGGAGATTGGCGCTCGTACATGGCTGCCGTTACCTTAGACTGACGCTCTTTAACAGCAGGGTCGTTGGTGCGTGCAGAGGTAGCACGGGAGTGCATGGAAGCGGCATTGGCATCAAGCTCCGCCTTGACAGAGGCAGCTCCTTCAGTAACGGCTTTGGCAATGATGGCAACCTCCTTAGCCTTCTCAGAGGCGAAGGAGAACCAGTCGGCAACTTCAGCGGGGAGCTTTTTTTCACTAGCAAGAGTGTGAGGAGTGTGCAGAAGAGAAGACGAAGTGGCAACAACGACTCTGTCAGCTCCCAGAGCACTGATTGCCTTCTCAACGATGGAAATTGCCTCCTGAAAGTTGGTCTTCCAGATGTTTCGTCCGTCTACAACACCGGTAGATAGGATCTGGCTGGGCGCAAGAGCAGCAATGACGGTGTCGAGTTGCTCGGGGTTGCGCACAAGGTCAACATGGATGGCAGAGACAGTGCTTAAGCTGGAGAGGACGTCAATATTGTGGACAATATCGCCGAAGTAGGTAGCGACAGTGATCTGGGGGATCGAAACTCCAGCGGCGGCAATTTTAGCATATGCAGTCTTGAAAGCAGCCTTAGTCCTAGAAGGCAAATCAAGAACGAGAACGGGTTCGTCGATCTGGACAGTATCGGCACCAGCCTCCTTGAGCTTAGCCAAGAGTTCGATATAGGTAGGGAGAAGGTTCTCAAGAAGGGTGATCGGGTCGACAGATGCGCCACGGTCTGGCTTGCCTAGATGGAGGAAGGAGACTGGACCAACGAGGACTGGGCGGGTGTTGACTCCCTGGGCCTTAGCCTCGAGAAATTCACGGACTGGCTTAGGATCAGCAGCAAGGGAGAAAGTCTGGTTGTCCTGAAGAGTCGGGCGGACATAGTGGTAGTTTGAGTCGAACCATTTTACCATCTCCTATAACAATTGTTAGCAACAACTTCCAACCGGTATGGTTGTTCAAATTCCGTCAAGTAGGAATATGCAAGGCCAATGCTCTAGTCTCCTTCCAATTGCAGTGACCGCGGGTGAAAATAATGGGCACGGCTACATTCTGACAATGACGAGACAATACAAGACAGGGTACTAACCAACGCGGGGACATCAACAGCAGAAGTCGAATCAGTAGCAGCCCTCTGAAGACCTCTACCCATGGCGAAGAACTCGTCAAGAGCAGGAAGGTTATATTTTCTATACCTATTGGGGACAGCCTAGAAAATGTTAGTGTAGGAATTGTACGGTAAAGGGCGATTACGGATACAAACATTGAATAGTTGAATATGGTCCAAGACATGATCGTAGAAAGAGAAATCATTGCTAGCAATGGTTCCAGCACCGGCATCCTTCTGGATCTTCCAGTGAGAGGCACGGAGATTCTTTCCAGTTTGAATGAGCTCTTCGGCAGAGATCTTGCCAGCCCAGTATGCCTCAGTCGCTTTCTTAAGCTCACGGTTTCCTACAGGAAAATTAGACACAATCTTGGATAAAAATCCCAATCAAGAACCAGAGAATGAGCAAACAAACCTCCCATACGAGGGAACCCAAGAACGGAACTAAAAATTACAATTGAATATTAGTCAATTGCTATCAAAACAAAGACCGAGATATTTTATCGTCTAGAAAATTTTTCTCTGTTGACAAAACTTACGAGGTGACCATCGTGAATGAGTATTGGATACACTGGTGTTTTAGAATGGAATTATTGAGACGATAAAGAATTGAGGAGTGATGTATAATATTTTTGAGGAGCCCGCAGTAAAAGAGGTGGAAATGTAGGACTGGCGAGGGGAATGGCAAGCGGACTGAGGAGCGAGAAGAAAAAAATTGAGGGGTGGAAGGTGGGCTGATAAAGAAGTCGCTCTGGCGGGGCACTTCCTACCTCCATCCCGCCGCCAAGCTTATAATCCAACAAGAGGTTCAGGGTCCAAGTGTATCTTTTTTTTCTTTTTCTTAAAAAAAACTTTCACTCAACACCCCCCCCCTGGTAATTTCACCATTCATGCTGCTCTTCGTAGCCAATCACAGTAACCCACCTGCAACAGTACTTGTAACTCCCATCATATTCTCGAAGAGCAACAAGAGTGGCACCGAGTCAGCACAGCGACAACCGGCCTCTCACACCCTCCAAACAACAAAGGATTCCCTGATGTTTTGTTGGGGCCAATATGCTAGCTTTAGATCTTTGCAATTGCCGTCCAGCCCCCAGGATACCCATTGCCGAATATCGGTGACAGCCTCCGGTTGCATTGTCAATGTTTGGGTCGGATTTGCAAGACCTGTTCCTGCAGTTCCCACCATAGCGGAAACACCGAGCCACAAGCGAACATCTAACCTTTATGCAGAAGCTGTATTCCGGGCCTTCGCGCGGTGTTCGTCGTTGCGGTCGAGTTCTGGAAGATCTACGGCTGGTGGGGTGTTTTACGCAGGACTCGGGTCCAGAGCTCAGGTGGTTTAGACATCTCTGTACTTGATTGTCAACAAGAATTCTTCTGAGTGCCACTTAGCCATTGATTGCGGATGAGTAGGGCGGTGGGGACACCCAAAAGACTAGTAGATCATAGCTACAAGCCTCTACAGTACCCATCTACCGTCTTTTCTACTCGAGTGTTCAGGGCCCAGGGAGTAGATCTCTTGAAATTTAGCGGCCTGTACCCCCGGCGATCGTGTTGCGCAACGTGGTAATCTTACACCCTGCCTTGGTACTCGTACACAGCTGCGCCAGGCTCCGCTTGCCCAATGTGCGAGATCTCACATTGAGCATGAACAATCACTCGCACTTTGAGAACACACTTTCCATAAGCATGTCTTCACTTTGGTCTTTGGGGGATGCAGAACAAAAAAATTGTCTATCGTGTCAAAAAAATAAATCAAGTTTTATTAGCAAGGTAGACTGTTAAAAAATTGAACTAACATGAGACTCGATATCACTTGGAGCCATACTTTTGCAAAAAGAAGTAGGTCTAATATTGGTACTTGCGCCCAGAGCCCACAACGGTTTCTCGAGCGGCGGCCCCGAAAGTCGGTCTCCTCCTGAATACATCTTTGAACACTAACTTTACTATCCCCTATTTGTAACAACACCATTTCAAAAGCCACAACGCCATTATCAACCAACAATACATGCTATCGTACCACAATCACATAAGAGCCTGCGCACAAGGTCGACAGAAGCAACATGTTAGATCGCTTATCTCTTTCCCTTTCCCTTCCTCCCCCTCTTTGGCTGCGGTGGTGGAGGCGCATCGCCAACTGTAACAGTGCCCTCCATAACTTCCTCCCCTTCATCTTTAATCTTTTCTCTAGCCTCAACGAAAAACATCAAGTCGCGTATCTGCTCCTTGAGATCTTCATTTTCTTTCTTCCTCTGTTCCGAATCTTTCGTCAGAAATTCGATCCGTTCCATCAACCCGCTGTTGACGCCCTTCTCCTCCTTCCACTCTTTTTCCATCCTTTTAGCCATATCTGCCCATTTCTCGGCCTTCCTTTCGGCCCGCTCCTTGGCTTTTTCTAAGGTGGGAAATACTTCTGTATTCAGCTCGGTAAATCTGCTACGAAGCTCTTTCATTTCCTTCACCAACTCTCTAGATTCCTCAATTGCTTCCTCTGCAGCATGAGTGGCCTTTGAAGCCTTGTCTGCCGCCTGGGTGACCTTTTCCTCGAAGTAAAGCCGCTGACTATCGAGCTGACTGGTGAGAAGGTAAGTATACTCCATACCGATGTTATCCAGTTTCTCACGAGGAACATAATCTCCATCAATGTGACGTTCGTAGTTTCGGGAATCTGAAAATGTTGATGGCAATTCAACCAACTTCCCATCCGACTTGTTTTGGATTAATCTATGGACATATCCATCGCCTGCGTAGTCCCAGACACGTTGTGTCTCAATATCCATGGCATAACAATGTGAGGTCTCTTTGTAATGTTCGAACGCATGCGCCTCATCATAGCGGCCACAGCCAACATTTCCACATATAAGACTAAGAAGAGTAGATGTTAATTCCTCTGGATGGAGAGGTAGGAGATGGGGTTTGATAAATACCAGATCCATAGGTTGCTGTCAGCCCCACAAACCTCGCAGCACTCATCTTCATCACCGCTCCCAGTTTCTCTCTCGCGGAGACCATCGCTCTGTGTATAGCGACAGACTGGACAACTGCTATCCTTCCATTTACTGAGACAGGCGCAGTGGAATACATGCTGGCACAGAATGGTCAATAGTCCAGTGGTCTCGTCCATACGCTCCAAACATACTGGGCATGTTGGCAATTCTAAAAGCGACGGGGTCGGGGGTGGCGCTGGTTTTGTGGACAAATTGGTTGCCACAGGCGCAGAGGATGACGGTGCTGCCACAGAAGTGGTAGTAGAAATCGGAGATGTAGGATAGTGAGAGGCAGAAAATGGATCCGTAGAAGACTCAGGAGAAATTACAGAGGAAGGGTCCTCCGACGTAGGGGGTTGGAATTGAATTGATTTTACGAAAACGACATGGCAATTTTCTGGCTATTAGAATATTTTAGCACATAGCCCTCCACGCGCGTTGGAACGTATCCCTCTCGCAATACTTAACATACCTCCATACTATTGAACACTTTTCCATTAAAGTTACCAACAAATTCCCTCGCGTCTTCCTTTCGTCTAAATTTCATGAGAACCATATATCTATTTGCCTGGCCCGTCCTGATCATTCTAAAATGGCTAACAGCGTCACGAGTTTCCTCACCCACAAACCCCATAAAGTCCGATGCGGTCATATAGGAGGGAACTGCAAGCACAGCAACGGTGGTTAACGCCCCGTCAGCCTCGCCATGAAGATTTCCCGGAGCCTTATTGACTGTGTCGACCTTAGATGATGGATAAAGTCCAGGAGTCTCGAAGACATCGCGGTAGAGATGAACAACTCCATAGCCAACCTCAGTGTTTTTTGTTTCCAGGGGAATGAAATGAGCCTTTGAGGCAGCACCCCCGGCGAAAGATTCTGAGGCTCTTGAAGATTGTCTTTCGCCATTCGTAGATCCCTCCGTGCCCGGAGAATCCCTATGAACTGCCGAATGACCCTCCAGAGCCATATCTATAGACTCAACCGATACACGGCCGAAACGCCAGTCAAGATGAGGCAAATGTGTAGTATAGATTTCTAAACCAAAGGTAGGGGATTCCCGGGCCTTGCTCTTCTTTACTTCTTTCTCCCCGATAGCAAGTTCCTCGAGTTCGCAAAAGGGTGGAGTATGTGATGCTGTGTGGGAGGGGAAGATTGTATTAAAGATGCTTGTCTCCGGAGGCGGTATCCAAGCTTGGAGCTGCGATAATTGAGAGTCAGAAAGATGTTTGAGATCAGGCAGCGATCTAACGGCCGGAAAGGTAGGAGGAAAAAGATCAAAAAACAAATGGTAAAAGTAGCCTGGCATTGGACGGGAGTGCAATGTGTTTTGTGTATCATATGTTAACGAGCGAGGTGGAGTCGGAAGTTCACACAAACAGTGTGGCGGCAATAGAGAGTATCATTCGTTAACCAGCCATAAACCCCATCATTCAAAAAAAGATGGGGGCTTCGAGTCTGGAGCGTGCGGTGTTGAATAGAAAGGGCCTTGTGCGGGCGGGGTTGGGGTGTAACCACGATAGACGAATGAATGTTAGAGATATGATGTTATGATAACGGTTTTATACCCGCACTGAGAGAAGTAGGGCTGAACAAGCCTGAAGCTTACAGAGGGCCCCACCAAAGAATTCGAGATTGTGTCTTGGCAATATTGGACACTTTGCCCAAATCAGAAGCGTGCTTTGGCGCGTCCCTAATTGCCTGGTTACTAGGTGCCACAGCTGCTGCGGGTATTTGTTTTTTTTTTCGCGAACTCCAACTGCCATTGGGGCCCCTATCATCATAATAATAATAATATTATTATTATCTAAATCCACTTTACCTGCTAGTCCTAAACTCCTTTCCCTCTACCAAAAACTCTGCACCCCGCCATCGACGAACTGGCTCTTCAATAGTTCAGTGCCTTCTCCGAATCTACAACTCGAGTATTTTAGCATCGAAATTGTCGCTTTGCCTCTTTCCCTTATCACTATAAAAAAAGACAATGTCATCCCCAGCCCCGCAGTCTTCTCCCCCTCCAGAAGTCAACCCCAGAAAGCGTGGCCTAGAGGAAGAAGATGATGATGAGATGGGGGATAATGGGGTTCCTTCAAGTCGTCAGTGCTTCGTCTTTTGTTTATCTCCTACTAACACCTTTTTCCATTTCTACCACCATTCGAACGCATTGAAGCCGTTTCCGACGCTCGGAATTTTGCATCCAAGAGTTTGCTAACTTGATATTTGCCTCCTCTTAGCTCCTGGTGGCTTTTTACCCTCAACACCCGGCTTCCGTTCCTCCCCCCCACTTATGGAGGATGATGATGATGAGCTTGACGAGCATGGTGGGGTACGTAGCATCAATACCCAAAATTGTGGGTCGTGACTAAAGTTGGCGTAAAGATTCAAGACTTGGAGGATATGGAGGAAGAAATGGATGGCGAGGATCTAATGCAGGATATGGAGCGGTGGGTTAAGCTTTATAATAGCATAGGACATGAGCTAACGAGATATTTCGTAGAGACTACACTCAAAACCTTGTTCTGGACCAGTACGAAGACATCAATATCGATGATGAAGGCGAACATGACGAACTTAGTGCCGCCGAAATTCGCCGGCTTAATAAACAGATGGATATGCGAGATAACATGGCCCGGCGCATGCCTAATGCCTTCTACAGTATTGACGAGGAAGACGACGAGATGGATCTATCCAATCAAGTTCGCCGCCGTAGGCATCATTTTGATGAGGATACCCAGGACGATGTTGATAACGTGATGGATGAGGAGCTCTCATTGGAACAACTCGGCGATATTAAAGCCTCAAGCATTGCTGATTGGCTCACGGTCCCAAACGTATACCGCAGCGTGGCTGTGCACTTCAAGAATTTCTTGCTTGAATACACAGATGATGCCGGCTCTTCTGTGTACGGTAACCGTATCAGGACTCTTGGTGAAATCAATTCTGAATCTCTGGAGGTCTCATTCCAGCATCTTGCAGAGTCCAAAGCTACGCTTGCTTTGTTCTTAGCAAATGCTCCGACCGAAACGTTGAAAATCTTCGACCAGGTCGCTCTTGAAGCTACCCTCCTTCACTATCAGGACTATGAGCGAATCCATTCCGAGATTCACGTCCGTGTTGCCGATGTGCCAACATCTTACACTCTCCGAGAGTTGCGCCAGTCTCATCTCAATGCTCTTGTGCGTGTCCGCGGTGTTGTTACTCGACGGACAGGTGTTTTCCCGCAGCTCAAATACGTTAAGTTTGACTGTGCCAAGTGCGGTACCACCCTTGGCCCGTTTCAACAGGATTCAAATGTTGAGGTTAAGATTTCTTACTGCCAGAATTGTCAGTCCCGTGGACCATTCTCCCTAAACTCCGAAAAGACAGTTTACAGGAATTACCAAAAGATGACTTTGCAAGAGTCGCCAGGAACTGTGCCGGCAGGGAGACTTCCGAGACATAGAGAAGTCATTTTACTCTGGGACTTAATTGACACGGCCAAGCCTGGAGAAGAAGTAGAGGTCACCGGAATTTACAGGAATAATTACGATGTGCAACTCAATCAGAAAAATGGGTTCCCCGTCTTCGCTACTGTGCTGGAGGCCAATAATGTTGTCAAAAGCCATGACGAGCTCGCCGGCTTCAGATTGACCGAGGAAGACGAAAAGGCCATCCGCACACTTGCAAGGGATGAGAAGGTTGTAGACAAGATCATTGACTCCATGGCGCCAAGCATCTATGGCCACCGCGACATTAAGACTGCTGTCGCCTGCTCACTGTTTGGGGGTGTTGGAAAGAACATCAATGGCAAGCACCAAATTCGTGGCGATATCAATGTTCTCTTGCTCGGAGATCCTGGTACCGCAAAATCACAAGTGCTCAAGTACGTCGAGAAGACAGCCCATAGAGCAGTTTTTGCCACCGGTCAAGGAGCAAGTGCTGTTGGTTTGACAGCAAGCGTACGAAGAGATCCAATGACATCGGAATGGACATTAGAGGGTGGTGCTCTTGTCTTGGCTGATAAGGGAACCTGTTTGATCGATGAATTTGACAAGATGAACGACAAAGACAGGTATGCATGGGATTTCGTGATCCTGGCATTTGGGCTCAATGAGTATGACTAATGATATACCCCAGAACATCTATCCATGAAGCCATGGAACAGCAATCCATATCTATCTCCAAAGCTGGTATTGTTACTACACTGCAAGCGCGCTGTGCGATCATTGCAGCAGCGAATCCTATCGGGGGACGATACAACTCGACTATCCCTTTCGCTCAAAACGTTGAACTGACAGAGCCTATCCTGTCTCGCTTCGATGTACTCTGCGTCGTGCGTGATACCGTTGACCCCGAGATTGATGAGCTCCTTGCAAAGTTCGTTGTCGAGTCTCACGGCCGCTCCCATCCTGTGGGAAATAGTTCCGCCACCCCGTCAGTTAGTGGTAACAGAAACACAAACTCCCCGATCCCGCAGGAGTTGCTCCGGAAATACATTCTTTACGCTCGGGAACATTGCTCTCCCCAGTTACATCAGATGGATCAAGATAAGGTCTCTCGATTATTTGTGGAGATGCGCCGCGAATCTCTAGCAACCGGGAGCTTCCCAATCACGGTGAGACATTTGGAAAGCATCATCAGGCTATCGGAAGCCTTCGCAAAAATGAGGTTAAGTGAATACGTTCACTCGAAAGATATCGACCTTGCCATTGCTGTTACTGTAGACAGCTTTGTTGGTGCGCAAAAGGTCTCTGTTAAGAAGAGCCTTGCGAGAGCCTTTGCGAAGTACACTTTGCCCAAGGGAGGTCCAAGGGGGCCAACCACTGGGGCTGGGAGGAGGGCTAGGGTTGCTGCTTAGAAATACTTTTCAATTTCTTGGGAGAAAATGTTGGCGCAATACGTAAGGTGTTTGGTCATGCTCATGCCAATGTTTCGCGTGTACTTTAGTACAGTGTTTGGTTTATCAAAACAAGAGACTCAAGCCATAGATTCACTCAAGTACGATGGGTACTAATTATGTCAAATGCCCGAATTGGACTTACACAATTTCTCTAGGTAGCGCGAGCACTCACAATAGTTTGGGAATGACTTTGTTATTAGAGAGCCAAAGTGTAGCGATACAGATATGAAAAAACACCAACCGAACACCCAAATTTCCCACGAAAGGTATTAGCCTGGCCCGATGCGAGGCCTATGCACGTCAGAACTACTAGGAACACAACGGGGGGGAGCTGTGAGAACTAACATGTCGTGGTGCTCACTGAGGTTACTCAAATACTTATTAAACTCCTCGACACGCTCTTTGTGACTTTTGATTCCGTCCTTCTTAAGTCTCTCATCCATCTGCAACCCGTAAGTCTCCATCCAGCTACTAAACTCTAAAGAAATGCATACCCTCTTTCGTTTCCTCTCCTCAAACCGCCTCTCGGTCTCAGTCTTTCCAGCATAGGGATCCTCCGGTTCCTCCTCACGCTCTTCTAGTCCATCGGCGCTCGTAGCTTTGGCGGAACCTTCGCGTGATTTCTGTTCTGATGTTGGATCTGGGGTCGCAGGCTTCTTCTTTTTCTTCTTCTTTTTGATTCCGCTGTCTTTAACTCCTTTGAGCTTCAGACTCCCACCAGTAGATATGTAGTCTTCCTTTCCCATGGTAAGTAGGCGGGGGAAAGGTGGTGGTGATCTTGTGCGGGAGTAGCCCCCAGAAGGTCCCTTTCTACCTATGTGAAAGTGGTTGTTACCCGGCGTTGGAGCTAGGAGGCGTTTTCTCGCGTTTTAACGTGCGAGCCCTCCGTTGACCGTTTGTGTGGTAAGTTAACTTCCAGTCAATCATTCATTAACTGTAGCTCAATCTCACAAAATAACAGACAATTACTCCCTGTCGGGCCGTTCACCACACCACAAACACCAACATCCAGCTCCCACAACAATTGCGGATCGTTTTTCCAAAGGGTTACCACTATGGCCTCACCCATTTCTCAGAGCCCGCCGAAGGACGCTCCAGAGTCCTCTTCTCAAGATTCTGTCACGGCTCAAGAGTAGCTATCCCTTTCTTGAGGGAGCTCTCGTCAGATACAATCAAACTAATTCCACACAGCTATATAGACTCTCAATTGCAACTCGAGCTCGATGCAAGAGAGGCAATGCCTTACTCCTTCGACGTTTGCACAAATCCCCTCGGTCCGCTTCGCCAACCAGTGTTTTCCTGCAAAACCTGTCATCCCAACATCGCTTCCCCCCCTAGCTTCACAAATATCGTTTCCACCGGTGCAGCCGCTATTTGCTATAGTTGCTCGATCTCTTGTCATGGTGATCATGAACTGGTCGAGATCTTCAATAAGCGAAATATTGTTTGCGATTGCGGGACTGAGAAAATTGCCGTCGAGTGTACTCTCCGCAAGGTGAAGGCGGAGAAGATAGATTTGCCCAAGGAGAAGGTAGGAAATAAGTACTGCCATAACTTCTGGGGGAAGTTTTGTGCTTGCGATGAGGACTACGATCCTCATAGTGAGCGGGGCACTATGTACCAATGTTTACTCGGCGATGTTTGTGGGGAGGATTGGTTCCATGATAGGTGTATCATGGGGTTACTGAAAGTGAAGGAGGATACTACAGTGGAGTCAGAGGCTAAGGCGGTGAGAGAGGCGAAAGTGAGCGGTGAAGGCGAAGGGCAGCCGGAAAGCCACGATCCTGAGGAGGACGAGGATGACGACTCGCCCGAAGGATTTCCAACGGAAGAGTTCGAACACTTTATCTGCTGGCTGTGTGTCGAAAAGAATCCTTGGTTGGGGCGATACGCTGGTACCCCTGGGTTTTTAGGTGCGGTATATAAACAAGGATCCTCACAACAGACAAGTCCGGGCATCCAGGGTTCCGAGGGAACAAAAATTGTTAATGGCACTGGAGTTGAAACCAGCAATCAGAAAAAGAGAAGTGTTGATGATGGTGATGGAGAGGCTATCCGGAAGGATTTCAAGAGGGCCAAAACTCCAGAGGTCTCCAAAGTCTTGACTGGTTTCAATTCGAATGCAGAGCCCATATCTACTCCGACAGCGCCGGAAGCGAGGCCATGTAGCTACGAGACTCTCCCCCCTCCACAGCCAACTACAAAGCCATTTTCGATATTTCTCAAAGAAGACTTCCGTGGCTATCTATGCCGTTGCGCCTCTTGTCTTCCACGACTCTCACAACACCCTATCCTTTTAGAAGAAGAAGAGACCTACGAGCCGCCTCTTGATGATGATGACAATCAGAGTGTTCGTTCTGGTGGCTCCCTGTTAGACCTTGGAGAGAAAGCACTTGTGTCAGTTGATCGAGTCACCGCTATAAACGGAGTGCTTGCATACAATAAGCTCAAAGCTGAAGTCAAGAATTTCCTCAAGCCTTTCGCGGATACCAAACAGCCCGTTAGTACTGAAGCAGTTAGGAACTACTTTGCAGAGCTGAGGGGGGAGGCTCCTATTCACGGTGACAACAGCAATGGGTCAGACGGTGATGGAGACAATAGGCGCGAGCAGAGTGGTAAGTTTTGCCTTCCCTTAGATTGGATCATTTCTAACACTAATTGATACACAGGCTATTAGTTCGCCCTAAAAGTCATGATAGGCGCACATGACAATACCGAACATTAGGAGGCACTTTGTTATTTGACTAGCATGCTTTACCGTATTTACAGCGATTAATGATATGAAAATGATCCCAAGTAATAAACGTTTGGTCGTGGATGAGATGAGCGATTTCTGTATACCGAGACGCAAAATAAAAGTTTAACTATAACCCCAATTCTCTAATACCCCAACACTTCCCTTCGCCCCCTCCCAACAATAGCGAACTAATAGATATCCCCCTTCACAAGAACTCTAAGTGATCACCCACCGACGGCACTCCAAGGACATGAGAACTCCCCACCATCATCGTAACCTCTTGACTAGAGACAGCGCCCACCAACTCCTCCGTCTCACTTCCTGATTGAATCCCTACCTCCAGACCCGCCTCTTCCTCCCCTTCCTCCCCCCAGATGGCCTAACACTATTATACCTCTGCACCCCACCCGGCCCACCTCTTCTCTCTTCACCCTCGCAGCTACAATACCTTGGCGGGGCATCCAAACTCAAGAGCCCCTCGCCGCTAAGCCTCTTGATCCTCCTCTCGTCTTCGATCCGCATCCTTTCGAAATGCCCCGCTTCCTCTATTTTTCTGCGGGATCTGCGCTTGCCGAAGTTATTGGGTGTTAGTTAGTGAGTGAGCTAGGATGAAGGGGTTGAGGGATTACCTGTTTGGGCATAGAGAGCTACATCCGAATATTACTCCGTAGACATGTCATTGTTGCACTATTCCGGGGTCAATCGTGAGTAGAGTGTTCGGATGACTGAAGTAATATAGCAGGAGGATGGCGAACGATACACTAGAAATCTAGTGGCAAAACATCAAATTTGGTAAGGTAGTTTTGCTCTACCCTCCTGTCCGTTGTCCCCCTGCTATGTTAAATACAAGTACGGTTTTCTTCTTGAGTGAGCGGAGCTTAGAGTCCTCAGGCTCATTGAGGTTCGCAGCGGAAATGCGGGCGGGCGCAGCGAACGTTAAAAGTGGTTCTAAAGGTACCGGTACCTGGGATCTAGAGTACTGTATTGTAGAGGTGCTCTATAGTGCTCACCTCGCCGGAATTAGTTATGGGCCATGTGGGCCACGGGCAGAATGGCACTCAAATACCGGTAGGAGAAAGATTTGGATAGGTTCGTAGTC
>Ga0307507_10002011_pt1 | contig 44094 bp, 2 predicted proteins | sample 7_EM_MG_FD_207223 | JGI IMG/M metagenome (GOLD analysis project Ga0307507, IMG submission 207223) | Populus trichocarpa ectomycorrhiza microbial communities from riparian zone in the Pacific Northwest, United States - 7_EM | ecosystem: Host-associated > Plants > Roots > Unclassified | place... | reverse complement strand
GCTTTGTGGAGCCTTAAACCGGGCAGCAGCTAGAGCAGCAGCAGCAGCAGCAGCGCAAGCAGCAGGCTTCAAATGGGCACAACAATCGACACTATTGATGAACTGGATGATATTGGAACGAATGAATGAATCTATTGAATCTATCTACGAGGAATATAGGCCCTAATATAGGCCTATATCATACGGAAACCGAAGTGTCTGCTACGGAGACCGACCAAAATCGGAACAAAGGAAGTCTGCTTATGTAAGCAGGAAACCCGTGTGGAGGACTCTTCTAGTACCCTCGTCAACTATAAGGCGGCGGATGTTAAATGGGTTACAACTAACTAATATACAAAGTGGGTAAAGAAGGATCAAGGTGGAAGCCCTGCGAGAGGCTCTGCTAAAAGCTCTAGAGGCTCTGCGGAGGGCTCTGCTAGTGGCTCTACTGGTAACTCTACTAGAAATTTACACTAAGCATAGCCTCCCGTAAAGCATCCTCCGGAATACATTTAACGTTAAGACTTTATACAAAAGCTTACCAAGAAGGCAGAATCGAGGCCTCAAATTAAGGGCGCAGGGAATTCCACTCGAGCAGTAGAGGCCTCAGCAGAGTCGCCGCAGGACAGGAAGCTGCGCCCGCGCAGTCGTCGTCACCTCTCAAATAGCTAGTTCATTAATCAATCAATTAATTATCTATATATTGCCTTTTATTTAAAGCTTTAAGAACGAATTTAATGCGTCTAGTGTTGGGGTTCGTATTCTGCCGGTGGGCGGTGAGCCAATTTTCCTAATTAGGAAGGTGCAAATTTAGATGTTAGCGATCTCCGTAGAGCATCATAGATATTGAGAATCGACCTTTGGTATAGGGAGGCTGGGAACCCAGCCTCCTCAATATTGTACTATATAGCTACCAACCTTCCTGGGTTAGAGTAGATAGATAGAAATACATGCATTTACTCTTAACAATAGATTGATAATTCGTAGCCTGATGCGAAAACGGCTGAGGGGAAATTAATAGCTAGGTTTTTGAAAAGGGCCTATACTAGGGAGTTCTTTATAAGATTGCCACCCCTGCCGAGAGCAAATTATCAAGGAGTCTAGCAGAGAGATTTCCTGTGGTACCTCCACCTGCTGATCCCGGTCCTAAGTTCAAGCAAGGGGATTAATGCTATAGGTGTTGGCAGACAAGCTCACAACGATATCACGGATAGTTGGCCCCCTAGCTAAAATTTTGACCCGAGTTTATAATTTAGAGCTTTATTATATAGACTTTAATTAATATATATAGAGATAAGGTTTTCTAGGGGGAGACCCCCTAGGACCCCCCTATATAGAGCTTTTGCTTAATTTAAAAGTAGTAGTAAGACTAAGGCGCCCTACTTGAACTAGGCTTAAAGGTTATATTGGTCACAAATCTAGTATATATTTAAACTGTAGAGCTTTAATATAGAGCCCTTTACGTAGGTGTAACAAAGCCTTATAGGAAATACTACGGTAGACTCACTAATAGGCTAGGTGTATAGGTAAATAAGAAGTTAATAATATAACAGTAACAAATAATAACTGGTAGAGTGGTTGCCTAGTAGATTAACTCTAATTATATTCTGAGATTTACTATAAGGAAAGGAACTATCTAGGTAGGGACTGTGGTTCTTTAAATACACATCTATACTTCTAAGAAAGTCATTACTCTATCTACTCTATCTGCTCTATATGCTCCGTTATAGATCTTATAGATTATATTATATAACCTCGCTTACTATTTCTTATTATATGGTTCTATAGGTTCTATCCTAGACTATGCCTTAATTAATTAACTAGCTTCTTCTAACTCTTCTCCAAATAGTTATAATATTATACTTAAAGCGTCCATAACACCATCTCTATTCTCTTTATCTTTGTCCTTAAAGATTCCTAATATCTTTAAGTTATCTACTAGAGGTATAATGTCTGTCTAATTAATTTGGTTAATATCTTTACTTATTATACCTAAAGCTCCTTCTTCTTCTTTTATAGCTAGGCGGTCTTATACTATTACTATAATATTATCTCTTAGTAAGATAATACCGTCTCTATATTCTCGCTATATAAAAGAGGGATTAGTTTACGTTGCGTTAGTAAGTCTTTCTCTTAATAACCGTCCTCTTATTTAGAGTGCACTAAGGCAAACATTTAATTATTTTATAATGTTTGTTCTGTCTTTAACGCTAAATATACGCGTCCTATTACTCTTAATAGTCTTTAAGTACCCTTATTAATTACTGCTAGGGTCCTAGGTTTAATCTACTGCTATAAAGCTTAACAATAAGCTTTTAGTTGCTCTTGCTAAACTTTATTGTTCTTATAACACTAAAAAAGAGGCTACTAATACTTAACAGCGCGCTCTAGATTCTTATCTAGCTGCGTCCGCTTAGTTAATCTGTCTTAAAAAGGTATATAAGAAGGTGCGTTCTAAGGAGTGAAAACTTATAAAATAAGGTCTTTAGGAACTTGGTAATAAAAGAACGGATTCTCTTCTAATAGAGAGGGAAATAACTCTAAATAGCTTAGCAGGTGCTCCTCTTAAGTCCCCCTTAGGTGGCTTATTCTTTAGTAATCCTTTTTTATTAATGCTGCTTAACCCTTTCTCTTTTAATACCCCTATACCTTTTCTATAGCACTCTTTAAGTTATCTAGTAGCTTCTAGGTAGTCTCTTTATAGCCTATCCACTTTACTTTATACTATGTTTTATTATTAACGTCCTTATAACTAATAATCTTTAAAACTTCCTATTTGTCTTCTTCTTGTCCTCTATATATGTCTGCCTTATAGACTAGTAGCTTAACATTCCCGTATACTGGCTTAAGTATTATAATATACTATATAGGGTAGATTTTTATTTCTCTAATAAGTCTAACTTGTATATAACTTCTAAGATCTTTATTTTGATTATAAATGGTTTTAGTTTAACGTGGTCTAGCTTCTTACTTAGTTATTAACTCTTAAAATTTTTATATAGTAGCCACACTTTATCTCCCTCCTTAAGATCTGGTCCCTTAGATCTTTTAGTATTATAGTACTTTTTTATTCTTTCTTATACTAGTTTAGCTGTTTCTCTAAGATATATATAAAGATTTATTAAGTTCTTCATTCTATACTTAGCTATGCTACTTGTTTTCTTTACTTATTATAGCAATAATAATATTCTTAGCTTATATCCGTAATTCGCCTTAAAAGGTAATATGCCTATTCCTTTCTATAGTATTATATTATACGCGAACTATATAACTAGTAATAATAATACCCAATTGTTTTATGCATAGTTAATATAATGCCTTAAATACTATTCCAACGTTTAGTTTAGTCTCTCTATTTAACTATCTGTTTATAGGTAATACACAGTTAACGTTACTGCTTAAACCCCTTATTCTGCTAAGAATACCTCCTAAAATGCTGCTATAAATCCTAGGTCTCTATCTAATATAACTTTTATTAGTGCTCTATATCTTATAAATACTTCTTTAATATAGATTCTAGCTATATCTTCTACTAATATTTCTTCTTTACACGCTATAAAGTATCTCGACTTTATTAGCTTGTCCACTATTACTAAAATTATATTATAATTTTATCCAGTAATAGGATCTTTTAATTTTAGTAACTTTATAATAAAGTCCTATAATATAACCTTCTATAGTCTCTCTGGTATTTTAATAGGTTATAGCCCTCTATATAGTTTATGCCTTATTAGTTTATTCCTTTAGCAATCTAGATATTCTTTTATAACTTATCTTACTAGTCCCTAGATTTCTTAAATAATATATTTCTCTTAAAGTCTTAACACTAAGCCTATAGCTCTATTATATCCTTATATTATTCCCTTATAGAATTCCTTTATAAACTTTTCTATAATTTCCTTTAGTATGTATATAGCTTCTTAGCTTTTATACTACTTTAAGTCTAGATCCTCACTTTATGCCTTTTAGATCTTTTAAGACCATATACTCTTAGGTGCCTTATAGGTCTAACTCTCTTCTCTAGTTACTATAATTTTTAGATAATTATACCTAATTAGTCTATCTTCGTCCTTATGTAACATTACGCCTAACAGTTTCTCTTTATTTTGCAACTCTACCCTTCTACTAAGCGCGTTAACTCTTATATTTTTAGTGCCCTTAGTATACTAAATATTAAAGTAATATTCTGTAAGTATTTTAGCCTATTTAACTTATCTTTAGTTTAGCTCTTTTATTATTAGGAATCCCGTTAGGTTCTTATAATCTGTTTTAACTATAAATAGTTTCTCTATCCCTTATAAGAATACTCTCTGCTTTTTAAGTACTATAACTATACCTAATAACTCCTTATTATAAATATCGTAGTTTAGTTCTACTAGTGTTATCTTTTAACTATAATACGCTACTAGGTGCTAACTGTCCTGGTGCTTCTAAAGTAAGTATACTCCTAGTATAAAGTCTAATATATCCGTTTCTACAACTATATCTAGCTTTAGTTAGTAAATCTTAAGAATTAAATCTTAGGTAAATAACTCCTTAAGTTCTTAGAACAACTTTTTTTATTTACTTTCCCATGTTTATAGTTCCTCCTTTTTTATAAGTCTTATTGTTGGAAATATAGGCAAGTTGCCATTACGCGAGGCAAGTTGCCATTACGCGAGGCAAGTTGCCATTATGTGTTGCCGCGGCACTAGCGTAGCGAGGAGCCTTAAGCTCCTCACCCTTCCTTAAGTAGAAGAAAAAAAATAACAACATTATACTAGCTACAAACTGTAACTATATGATATTACCTTGTGTTACCAACACTAATTAGTGGTTAACTTTACTATTATACTATAGAATAGCTAGGTATTCCACTAAGAAGAGACAAGCCACTATACCAGTGCTACTTGTGCTAGAGAAAGCTGTCTTTTAAGGTTAAAACTGGTCCTAAACCTTAAATAGAACTCTTCCATAAATTTAAGGATTTAAAGGCTAGAACTAGTTCTAAGCCTTTTCTAGATTATAGATTTTTGCGTCTATTATGCAGAATAACATGCTTTATAAGTCTTTGCGATTTAAGGCCAGAACTAGTCCTAAGCCCTATAATCGCAAATATACGTTATAAACGCGTACTAAATAACGAACGCGTACTAAATAATAATCCCTATACTAATAACACTTCCCTCCCTCTGAAAATATGGCTACGCCTACCTTAAATAACTGGGAAGACTTCTTACTACTAGGGGTAGCTTCGTACGCGAAACTTATTAATAAAGATTAGGACGAATTTACTATTAATATAATAATTTATACCATAAAACAAGTTAACGACTTTCTCCTATACCATATTATATTCTACTAAAGTAGACACTACACCGATTTATAGCTGTAGGAATATTTTAGGGAGGATTTTATAGGATGGACCGCTAATACCTAGGTACTTAGCAATGTTGATATTATTTAGGATTTTTAAGACTTCCTCTATAGGAATATGGTATATATTACTAAAAACGGTAACCCAATTACCAGTAATATCTAGGCCGTTATTATTAGTATAGAAGAATTAGTATAGACGGAAGCTAAGATTATATATTAACTATAGAAACCTAGAACTAACCTATATTCTTTAAAAGGTAACTTTAATTTAGAACGAAACCCCTAGAACGCTACTATTCTACCTAAAGGTGCTCTCCTACCTAGAGGTGCTCTTTTACCTAAAGGTACTCTTCCTCTACCTCTACTGCCTCCAGCTCCTCTACCCCAGCCAACCGGTAAGCCTTTATTATGAGAAGTCACGAATCTAATAAAGGTATATTTGGACAAGGAGAAGAAGTTTAGAGGAGAACTATATAATATGCTTAGAATAAAACTATAGGTCTTTTATAACTGCTGCAGCAAGGTCAGAATCCAATACCACTAGTTTTATTATGCTTTCTTGGTTATATTAAAGGGACAGGCGGCAACATTTTATTATAACTATATTGTGGGTAGAAACTATAGCTTTAATATAATACTTTAGCTTACTAGAGCCCACTTTAAGACTAATAAGAATTGCTAGCTTTATATATCTAAATAGCGGGAGACTATATTCTAAAGAGTTATCGCTTCTAACTTAACAAAGACTTATTTAGAGTGCCTTTAACTATTCTTTAATAAACTCTAGAAAATCTAATATAGCTTTACTAAAACTTACTAAAATAAGAACAGTCTAAGGGACTAGGTTATCTTAGCCTGCTATAGCGTTCCTAAGTGTAATTTAGCGCTATATAAACCCGTGGATATATTTAAAGGAGTATATGCTAAGCTACGCTCCGCTATAGGTACTATAATATAAATATAAGAATCTTAATAGTTCTATGCCAAAAACCTTACCCAACTAAGTATTCCCGACCAATATAATTATAACTAGACTAACCGAATATATAGTGGCCGTGGTAGGGAATATAGTAAAGGGTATAATTAACGTTAACTATAAGGTAATTGTGGAGGTACTTATAGAGGTTTATTTTAAAGTAATTGCTAGAAGAAGTGCTATGTTTGTAAAAAGCTAAATTACTAGTTAACTAGATACTCCCTTAATAAGTAAAAGGAGGTATATAATAAGTTCCGTTAGAGTGTAAAAAATATTAAAAATTATAAGGTTACTGCGGCCTACTTCTAAAGCTTCCTAGTTTAATATAAAGGCGTAGAAAACCTTAAGGGTAAAGTTAATAAGACCAAACAGCTCCTTATGGATATAGAAATTAAGGACTACTCTCCTAACCAATACTTTACTAAGTATGGTAAGGTAGATAGTATATAAACCGTTACTATTCTTAATAACTAATCTACGCTCTATTCTATTACGAAGTTAAATATCTTATATAGTATTATACTAGATACTAAAGCTGTAGGAGTATCTATAGTAGGAGAACCTTAAGTTTAAGCCCTTTAATAGCTTAATAGCTCTGTTTAGATTAACTATTTAACAGTAGGCCAATATATAATTTATTTTAGTAAGGGTACTATAACCTCTTTTGGCATAATTAGGGACCAAACCCCCTTAGGGTATATTACCTTTTATATTATTCCTACAAACACTCCGTTTCTATTTTACATTAAAGATATAAATAAATTAGGCGTTAGGCTTAATAACCTTAAGAATATACTTATTTAGGGAGATAATTGGGTGCCTATTATACGCAAGTAGGGTTACCCCTAGTTGCTCCTTTATTAACTAGAAAAGAGTATTACTTAAAGCCACTTAACTAAGTTAGAATTACGCCAACTACACTATTATTTTGGCCACCTATCCGTTTACTAATTACTTAAGGTTCTTTAGTAAGTAGGTTATAAAGTTAAGGTTAAGGCAATTAAGCACCTTATAAAATACTACCATTACTACTAAATAAACCAGAAGTCCCCTAGCTGATTTAAGTTCACCCTTAAAGATAACTACAACTTTAACTTCTATATTATCGTTAACGTTATATATCTTAGCGGCAAGCTAGTACTCTAAGTTATTAACTTCTTAACCTCCTTCTAAGCCGCACGTTTCTTAAAGGATATATTAGCTAAGAACGTATAGGATACCCTTTAATTATGCTAGATTAATATTTATCTAAGACCCCCTAACCAAATTGTCTATAATGTAGGAAAGAATTTCTTATCTATAGAGTTTCAATAATAGATAAAGGCAATGGTAATTAAGGTTAAGGAAGTTCCTATTAAGGCATATAATAGTATTAGAAAAGGGGAGCGATATTATACGCTATTACGCCGCGTATATAAGATTATCTCTTTAGAACTAGAGGACGCTAGCGAAGAACTTACCTTATAAATAGCTATTAAAGCCGTTAATAATTCCGCTGGCCTAGATGGACTTATACCCACGTTACTAGTCTTTAGCGCCTACCCTTAAATAACTAACAATTCTCCGCTATCTCCCTTTATTGTGTAACGAGCTAAGGCTATTTGCAAGGTAACGAAGGAGGTATAACGTCTCTACGCTATACGCTAGGTTAATAACGTACTAGAAATAAGAAATGGCCTAAATACCTTAACTACGCTTGATCTACCACTCCAGTTTAAGGTACGCGTATGGCGTAAAAAGGGAGGATAGTTAGGCCTATATTAACTTATTATAATTAATGGTTAAACTTATACTATTTAGATGCCTTATGGACCCACTTAATTCTATCCAACCGTTATTAAGCCTTACTATAAAGATAATAGTTTTGAGCCTTTATAGGATGCCCTAAAAGATGCCCTAGAGGAGAACTACGATTAACATGCTCTAGAAGACGACTATAATCCTAATACAATTATAGTAGATGTGCCGCAACTATGACGCGGTAGAGGTCGCCCGAAGGGATTATAAAATCGCTAATATCTTATTAATTTTAAAGAGTAATTCGTTGCCGCTATTAAGAATAGAATTAAGTTATTAATAACCTTTATAATAACTAAGGAGAAGGCTGACTTTGAGCTCGTAAAACAGCTCTAAAAGGAAGGTCGTATTATAACTCCTAAAGCTCATTTTTAAGCATCTAATAAGCAGGATATTGACGGTCTTATTATAAGAGGAGTCTTTAAATTTAAGAAGTATGACCCTACTAAATTTGATGGAGTTCGCATCTTTAAGTTAAGAATAGTTAATAAGATTAAGGGTAAAGCTACTAACGCCCCATTTAAGAAATTAAGGCTTGTTATCTAAGGCTATAACGACAATAGTAAGGAGGTGATTCTTACGCAATCTCCTATAATTCAACAAGCTAGTTAGTAAGTTATTATTATACTAGCTCCCTCTTTAATAAAGAACGGAATAGCGGTTTATTTGCGAGATATTACTTAGGCCTACACCTAATTAGAGACGCACCTTTAGCGCTTAATATTAGCATACCTTCTAGAGCAAATTCGTTACTAATATCCCGAAGATACGATTATGGTTATACTTAAGCCATTATATAGAATTGTAGAGGTAGGAACCTATTAGTAGGCTATCTATAGCAAGCACTATAAAGAGAAGCTTTTAATAACTACTTCTATATTCGACCTATGCTTCCTAATTATAACTATAGGAACTCCATTTAGAATTGTTAGCATATAAACTAACAATATAATTATCTTGGGAGACAACCAATTCTCAGCTCTTAAAGAAGATAAGTTAGTAAAGGCAAATCTTATAGCAAAGCTAAAGGAAAGGCTTAATTTAATAATACTATTACTCTTTAATGGATGCACCCTCTCCCTAAACAAGGATTCTATTGCTTTACGTTAGAAGGGTTAAGGTAAGAAGATTAATGTTATTAACGCTAATTCTCTAAAGCAAGGATATATGGAGCAACACGCTTATAGAGCTTATATTACTTCTATCTGTCAACCTAAGGCTTTATTTAATCTCTCTATTGCCGCCTAATACTAGGAACTAACTAAGGACGACGTTCTTGCCTTAAATAAACGTCTTTCCTGGCAAATAAACTATCTTAATTAGGGACTACTCTACATGCCTATTAATCTTCCTACCGCTAAGCTCTTTGTATTTGTTAATAGATCGTTTATAAATAATAATGATTTTAGCTCCTAGTTAGGATATAAGATTATTATCGTAAACGAATTTACTAGAGAGAATGACTTTATAATCTATAGTAATCTTATCTATTAGAGCTTAACTAAGAGTAAGCGCGTTACTTAAAGCGTTCTAGCGTTAGAGATATACGGAATGGTCGGCGGAGTTAATATAGCAATTGCAATTGGAATTACCCTAAAGATAATTATAGATTAACTCAAACTTCCTATTATCCCTATAATTATATGTACCAATTTATACTCCTTCTATAAGTGATTAGTTAAGCTTGGTACTATAAAGGAGAAGCGCCTTATAATTAATATTATGGCACTTTATTAATCCTATAAACGGCAAAAACTCTTTAAGATTTAATAGATTAACGGTTAAGATAACCTAGTAGACGTAATAACAAAGGCAAACCTAAATAAGGCTCTAGAAACGTTTATTAACACAAACACTCTACGTATATGAGTTAAAGGTTAGGTTAAAAGGGAGTAGGAGTATAATATTCTGCAGACCCTGACTTAAACTAGCTAATTAGGATTTTCCATCCCCGGGATAGAAAATCGCTATTAGCTTACTTACTACTAGCGCCCTAGCGGCCCTCCTAATAAGATGTCTACCTATAACTCCTAAGTAAGAAAGCACCACGTACTAAGAGGCAAATTTTAGGACAGCGAGACTTATATTACAATGGCAATAGTAAGTAAGGAGGATTAATATTTGTTACGCTAGTCAAGCGGTATATATATATAGATGGCAACCGCAAAAGAAGAGTTGCTAGTGTTAGAAATATAGGCAAGTTGCCATCACGCGAGGCAAGTTGCCATTATGTAAGGCAAGTTGCCGTCACGTGTTGCCGCGGCACTAGCGTGGCGAGGAGCCTTAAGCTCCTTACCCTTCCTCAAGCAGAAGAAAAAAAACAATAACATTATACTAGCTATAAACTGTAACTACGTAATATTACCTTGTATTACCAACACTTATAAATAGCTTAATACTTTTTAACTATTATATTATAAACCTTCTGTAATAGTTATAAAACCCTAAAAATAATCTTAACTATATAATATTCTTTAGTTCTTGCTAACTTAATATAGCTTTTACTTTCTTTAGATTTATATTAATCTTTTCTAGTTTAATAATGTTGGAATATATGGACAGAGGTTATGTGGTCGTTTATGTCTCTGATTAGTCATCCTTATAATGACTCATCAGCCCCCTACTTAGGCATCGCGATCCTTACAATTCTTTGCTTTCTATACCTATTGAACACCAGACAAATCAACGATTAATAGGCCATACAAGTGCACTTAGGTGATACCGACATTGATCAATATCGGTATCACCTAAGTGCACTTGTATGGCCTATTAATCGTTGATTTGTCTGGTGTTTAATAGGTATAGAAAGCAAAGGATCGTAAGGATCGCAGTGCCTAAGTAGGGGGCTGATGAGTCACCATAAGGATGACTAATTAGACACGACGTGACCACGTAACCTCTGTCTATATATTCCGACAAATAATAAATCTAATAAAATTAGTCTTTCTAGTAAAGAACTTGCATTTTTTAATTACTACTAACATCTTTTCTTTTTATAGTCTTTTTAAAACCTACTTAATATATTCTCTATATTCTTTCTTACTTATTAAGTAGATAATAATAATATTAAGGTATACTATAATAAACTTATTAAAGTGTTCTTCTAATATATTGTTAATTTATTTCTAAAATGTTGCTAGTATATTTATAAGTCCAAACTATATAACTAATGGCTTATATAGTCCTTCCTTAATTCTAATTTAATAGTACGCCTACCTTAGATCTATCTTTATAAAGATTTGCATATTGTCTATTTTATCTTAGATTTTACTAATTAAGGGTAAAGAATATTAATCCTTTCTAGTAATGCTGTTTAACTATCTATAGTTAATATATATCCTAAGTTTTCTATTTTTCTTTAGGATAAATAGTACCGGATATCCTACTAATAACTGCAATAGTCTAATATATCCCTTTTATAAGTTTTTCTAGATAAACTTCTTAAGCGCCACTAACTTGGTTTTAGTAAGCTTATAGATTAAAAAGAACTTTAGACTTATTCCTAGTTCTAATTCTATCTTATAGTCCTATACTATATATTCTAACAGCTTTTTACTTTCTAGGCTCTATAACCTTTTACTGTACTTATAATATCTTTTTAGTATATAACTTAAGCCTTACTTAGTCTCTTTATATATTGCTCTAACTTAGTACTATACTAACTTAGTTTGCTATTGCATTTTATATTATTATATATTTCTAATATTAACCTAACCTATAGCCTAATTAATCCTTAGATTATATTTCTATAACTAAGGCATTTCTAATATTACCTTATTCTTTCCTAATAGTAGGATATTAAAAGACATTTTAACTTATCTCCCTTTAATAGTTAACTAAATAGGTCCTATTTTAAGATTAATAATACCTCCTCTATAGGCTATTAGATCTTCTAAAATTGTTATTAATAGGTATAGGTGTTCTTTCTATCTATATAATAACCCTATTCTTTTAACTGTTATTAGTAATATATAGTTTCTTATTACTCTACTATCTACTAACGCTTTAAACTTTTAATCTTACTAATATACTTATAAATTTAGGTATTATCCTATAATTCCTTTAAGGGTCTAAGGCTCTACTATTAGCTCCCTCTAGTTTTATAGGCCTTACCCTTTCCTAACTATTAATTATTGTTCTTTAACTATACTTAGTCCTTCTATAGCTAATACTTAGTTCGCTTCTTATTTTCTATATACTATAAATAAATATTCTTAGGATACTCCCACCACTATTATCTATTTAGGCATTCTTCCGTAAGAAACCTTTTTAGTTAAAGTATTAAGTTACCTAACTCCTAAACTTCTACTAGGTGCCATCTATATATATATATTTTATATCCCTATATTACTTTTTATCTATTATCTAATATATCCTTATTAGATACTTATAATATTTACCCTTAGGTGTCCTATATATATTATATATATTATCTATATATATAATCTATGCCAATATATAATATACTAGGTACTTTAGGTTAATTTTTAGTTTATCTTTATCTATAAGTTTAAACCTCTTATATATTAATCTAAAAGTTGCTATCTTATTTACTAGTACTAATACTTATATTATCTCTTTTTAGTCTATAGCTTATTCCTCTAGGTTCTTTAATATTATAACTAACGCCCCTTTAATATAGCTTATCTGCTTCTTAGATATTACTTAATTTACTATAACTTTCTTATCTAGCTATATATAAAAGTCTTCCTACTTATTATTTTTGTATTGCTTATACTACTTCCAATATAGCTCTATAAGTGTATATAATCTATCTATAAAAAAGTATCTTTTTATTACTACATTATTGCAACCTTTAATATATTATTCTGTAAATCTAGTTAGAATCCCTAAATCCTTTTCTTACTCCAATTTATCTAACTACTTAGCTTTTAGTATTCCTACCCTCAGCCTATTTATAACTTTTTATATAGGTACTCTATCCCTTATATGTCCTAGTATAGCTAATCTCTAATCTAGCTTCTATTCTTACTATACAATAATTTATTATCTAAACTTATTTATACTTTCTTGCTTTCTATATCTTATAGTTAAATTTTTAAAATTATCTTGCTTTTTAATTAACGTGTTAACTTTTTAACTTATAGGGTAAATACTATGTCTACCTACTACGGACCTTATTTATTCTTTAAAATCTTAGTTCCTTAAGAACTTTCTTCCTAAGCTTATTTATTTATTACTAAACTAAGCTGCTGCCCTTTCCTATTAGTTTTTATTATTTATAGGTTCTTAAGTATGTTTTATCTTATCTTAAGAATCTTAAGCGTCTTATATCTTATTTTGAGAGTCTTAAGCCTTTAGCCTTTTACCTTTATTAAGTAGTAAGCTAGCACTAGTAGTTATCTACTTGCTTAATTATTTTTAGATATTACTCTTTCCGTCTTATAAAGTAATAGATGCTATATTTAATGGTATTATAATACCCATTACTAAACCGCATTCTATAGTGTTCTTAGTCTCTACTTCTATTGCGTTATTAAGGTTTAGGTACTTCTAGTTAGTCCCTTTTTCTTCCTTATTACTATTAATTAATAAATACTCTAACTTTATTATTATTATTACTAATCTTTATCCGTATGTTACTATAATATCTTAATTTAGCTTATAGAGTTAATCTTATTCTTTATCTAACTCTTTAGTTCCTTTAAGTTCTTTTAACTATAGCTCTTGCAGCCAATAGCTTGTGCTATATTTAGCGTTTTTATAAACTAGGTATATGTTATTATAATAATACGTAAAATGCCTAACTATATATTCCTGTGTGCCTTATATGTAACCGACTGCGGTACCCTGCCAAACCACCACTGTTTTACCTGCGTATTGCCTACGTATCGCCTACGTATCACTTGCGTATCACCCTGTTTTAGCCACGTATTAGTCTCCCCTTTGGTTTTATTATATACCCCTTCCTCGTGTATATATAGACACTTTCAGCTACATTTACAATCAAGTTGCTCAGTCAATTCCCACACTTGCACTGTTACATTATAACCTTTATATTACTAGTCCTAGTTCTCCTTACTTAGTTTCTCTAACTATATAATTACTTTAACCACCTTTATAGTCTTTAGTATAGTAACCTTATTTTCTGCAGTTTATATAAGCTCCTATTTTAAACTATTTTTTTTATTATAAAGTCCGTCTAAATATCTTCTGCTGCTAAGATCCCTAGTTTAGCCTCTGCTTCTTAGTCCTATAATTACTTAATCCTTAACCTCTAGGTTTTTATAGTTTCTTATTTTATCTTTTGGATTCTTTAGTACCGCTTAAGTCTATTAACTCTAGCCTACCGTTCTATCGTTTCTAACTCTATATCTGCCAATATATACTCTGCGCCTTATATAACTATAAAACTCTATCTTACCCTTTCTTAGCTTATTCCCTCTAATAGATCCTATTATTAATCTTTATTAATTAATCTATTAACTCTCTTAGAGTTTCTATATCTTTTATTAGGATAATTATATCCTAGACTTTAGCCTTAAGTCCCTATTTATACTATACTATAAGCGCCTTATTATTCCACTTAACCTATATTATAAGTAACTAAAACTGTATTATATACTTAATTGCTAAAGTATATTATACTAGGTTCTGTAATTTCCGCTTTACTATAGTTATTACTTCTAGGTCTTTAAATATCTATATTAGTCTTTTTATAAACCTATTTTAGCTTATAAATATAAACTAGACTTCTTAATTAGTAGTTATTATTCTATTTGCCTGGATTTTAGTAAGGTAATATTTAAACTACTTAAGTGCTCTTCCTATTAAGAATAGTCCTATATATACTACTTAGTCTATAAATATTGCTAGCTTTGCTCCCTCTTATATAACTTTAAAGCGCATTTATATAAGAAATCCTTTAAGCTTTAACTTCTCTCCTAAGAATTGTTTAATTAATAGTAACTTAACCTTAGCTACTCTAATTCTATTAATTTAGTCTTTAAGTATTTAATTATTATCTGTTAATCAATTAACTATTTTTTATAGCTAACCTACTATAACTAGCTATAAATCCGTATCCCTTATACTAGTGTCTCCTCTAGACCCTAAGGTTGTAGCTATTATAGAGGCCGTTATAACTAGTGCTTTTAGTAGCATACTATTTAACTTTATTAATACCATAACTAGGTAGTAAATGTATAACGAAGCCTTATAGGAAATACTACAGTAGACTTACTAATAGGCTAGGTGTATAGGTAAATAAGAAGTTAATAATATAATAGTAACAAATAATAACTGGTGGAGTGGTTGTCTAATAGATTAACTCTAATTATATTCTAAGATTTACTATAAGGAAAGGAACTATCTAGGTAGGGACTATAGTCCTTTAAATACACATCTGTACTTTTAAGAAAGTTATTACTCTATCTACTTTCTCCGCTCTATACGCTCTATTATAGATCTTATAGATTACATAGATTATATAGATTATATTACGTGACCTTGCTTATTATTCCTTGTTATATAGTTCCATAGGTTCCATCCTAGACCGTGCCTTAATTAACTAACTAGCTTCTTTTAACTCTTCTCCAAGTAGTCGTAATATTGTACTTAAAGTGTCCGTAACAATAGGATTTAATATAGTAGATTGTGATTCTAATTTAAAGCTTTATATACTAAATATTTTTAATGCCTAATAACTAAATCGCCGTATAGCTGGAATTAAAGTCTACTACCTTAACTTGATTAAACACGCATATAAGAAGAGATATAATAGTATATTAAGACCCCTCCCCCTAACAGGCAGAGACGGTATGGCTATAGTAGTAATACCTAATATAATTAATTAACCATATTATTACCTACTAGTTTAGATGTATAATAACGCAATAACTTGGTAATAATATAATAGCTTAGCGCTAAGTAATAAGAGGGAGGGAGGTAGAGGAGGGAGGGGAGGAGATTAGGAGTGGCTTGGCTACTATAAAAAGGTTGTAATAGTGGTATAGTATTAAACTTTAAAAATTGTATCCCGGGAGCTTAATTAACAACCCCTATATAAAATATTAACAATATTTAATTATAGAGCTTTAAACTGGTAGATATTTTAGGAATACCTATTATAAGTAGCTCCAAGTACAAAATCTAGAATATTTAGTAGTGGTATAAGTACGGAATAGGGTATATATTTATGTTCTTAAATATTATTACGTAATATAATCTTTAGGTAATAAAAACTAGCCGTTAATATTACTTAACTAATACCTATTAGAGGTTCCTCTATCCTTCCTATCTTCTCTCTTACCCATTATTTCCTTATCCAATACTATCTATATTACCACGTTAACTAATAGATCTCTTAGTGGGGACTAAGGAGGAGTATTAGAGCCAGCTCCTATAAGGAAGAAGAAAAGAGGAGAGGAAGGTATAGAGGAGTATTTATAGACGGGAGGAGGCCTACGAGTATAGGAGATTAGGCGGCTATAATATAGCTATTAACGTTGCTTAACTAATACCTACTAAAGGCTTCTCCGTCCTTTCTATCTTCTCTCTTACCCATTATCTCCTCGTCTAATGCTGTCTATATCGCTATATTAACTAATAGATCCCTTAGTAGGGACTAAGGAGGTATATTAAAGTATATCTAGCCCCCTATAAGGAGGAAGAAAAGAAGGGAAGAAGGTATAAAAGAGGGAGTATTTATAGACGGAAGGAGGCCTACAAGTATAGGAGATTAGGCGGCTATAAATAGCTATTAATATTGCTTAACTAATACCTACTAGAGGCTCCTCTATCCTTCCTGTCTTCTCTTTTACCTATTATCTCCTTATCCAATACTATCTATATTACTACGTTAACTAATAGATTCCTTAGTAGAGATTAAGGAGGCGTATTAGAGCACTTCTAGCTCCCTATAAGGAAGAAGAAAAGAAGAGAAGGTATAAAAGAGGGAGTATTTATAGACGGGAGGCCTATAAAAGGAGTAGTAGTAAGGTTAAGGCGCCTTGGTTACTACTAGGTGGTATTATCTTATTAAGAGGGTCTACTATAGTAACTAAGTAGGGTTGATTTAGAAGTAATATACGTTCTTAGAGGTTATATAACTTATTATATAAGCAACATTTCCGCCCTCTAAAAAAAACCTGAAAATTTCTAAAAATTAATTAATGCTATAGATAGCAGTAATATTAATCTAGCAATACTGCCAATTCTCCCTATATACTATTATATGTATATCTAATAGCTCTAGAGGTAATAAGAAGGTAGAATAGATAAGGGGGTTAAAATTTAGATAAATTGGATTTTATAGTTAAGCTATTTAAAAGTTAGGAAACTAAGATAAATGCTATATTCTCCACTTACCTCTAAGCTAGTATATGATTTCCTATTTAGGAAAAGTCGTTTATAAGTAGTTGCTACTACCTCTATATAAAACCCTCCTGTTATACCTCCTTAGCCTTACTTATAGATAACTAAAATCGTTTCTTATTAAATTTATGTTTGAATATAAGCCCTAAAAGCTTTTTAACTTATAAGATTACTATATAAGTTAGCCTAGCTATTTTATCCTTTTCCTTAATATTTAGAACTACCTAGTTAAGTATTAGGCCCTGGCTTTTATATATAGTAAGAGTAAAAGCTAGAGTAACTAGAAACTAACGCTGTAAGTAAGAGCCTCTTATATCCTCCTATTTATAAAGTATAGAAAAAATAGGGATAATCTTTAGTCTGTCCTATTAAGTAAATAGGGTAGGTCCGGTATAACTATTTACTATAATTAGTAGTGCCTAAGGCTAATCTTTTTTAATATTAGCGTCCTCCTTCTATATAATATCTTTAACTATACTAGTAGTACTATTTACTAAGCCTAGTTTAACTTAGATATTCTATATTAGTATAACTTTAGCACTAATATATAGGGTTAAATTCTTTAGAGTATTATATTAATTGGGAGTGACCTTTTATATACCTATACTAGTATTAACTAACTTAATAGCCACCACCGGCTGTAAAAGATCGCAAAGCTAAGTAGTATTATATTTACCTATAGTAGCGCATATACCGTATAGCCGGGTTATATTATTAAAGCCTATAACCTTGTTAGTAGGTAGGCCCTACTTATACCTAGTTAAAAGAAGCTTTTAGGTTAAATTACTTATAGAATTACTATATAGCTCCGCGAGGGCGGTTCTAAATATAGTGCTCTTAGGGTTATTACCGCCCTGCCGTATAACTTAATCTAGGATAGTAGTTTAGTCAATTGCCTTATAGGCTCCCTTTCTATAACTAGCAAGCTTTAATAGCTTAGCGGGTAGATTGCTATATAAGGCCGCCTAACCTATAGGGGAAAGCTGATGGAAATTGCCTACTAGTAAGATGTTTAAGCCTTTAAAGTAGTTGTTGTTATATATAGGGCAGATCTAATAAAGGCGGCGATTAATCTAGGCTAGATATACTTGCCTAATTATAGATTTCTTATTAAGGATAAGATAGTGAATATCCTTAAAAGTTTGTTATAGAGGTATAAGACTGGTAGTAGGCAATTCCTTAAAGGGGCGATTTACCAGTAGCCTTAATAGATCGTATATAGTCCTGCCGTTAATATTAAAGGCATCTACCCTAGTAGGGGCGGCTTAAGTTAATGGCGATGGCTTGCTATTAGCCCTTACTATAGTATAGAGCGTAGTAGAGAGAATAGTAATAAGATATAATTTGCTAGTTTCTACCTCTCTATTAACGTTAATCCGCAGTAGAGTGGGGCTATGGCCTAATTAGATCTGCCTATAGTGATTAACTACGGCGTTATAAATATAACGCTAGCCTAGTTATAAGGAAGACGGAGTTGCTATTTAGAATAGGCGGCTCTATAGTAGAGGCTATAACTATACCTCCTGCCAATAAGTCTTCTTATTAAGCTGCGGGTATGTACCCTAATATATACCCTAATTATAATTATAATTAAGCTCCCTATTACTAAGCCTGTTAAGATCCTTAATCTTAACTCTATTAGTGTTTTAAACGCGGGTATATAGGGCCTTAAAGAACTAAGATAGCTCTAAGTCGTTTACGAAATCGCCCTTAAACTTATTAATATTATTAGTAGTTTTGTAAGCTTCCTCTAGTTTCTAAATATAGAAGTAGTTAAGCAGGTGCTAATAAGAGTTAACGTAAGCCTAATAGGAAGCCATATAATTAGGGCCCTAAATCTATTAGTATAAGTAGCTATATCCTTATACTCCCTCTACGGGTAATAAAGGATAAGCTTTATACAGCAGAACTTAGGATACTGTAAATGGGAAGGATTGCCCTTATATTGCGGAAAGTATAATATAACTTAAGGCCTTGCTCTTAGTTGGCGCTTATACGTAGAGTAATTAAAATAGAGTAGAAAATTAAGAAAAGTAACATCCTCTATACTATCTAGGCGGCGCTTATATTTCTTATAGTTAGACAGTCCATACCCTTATAGTTGCCTATCCTTAAGCTTATATATAGCGCTCTAATCGTCCTCCTAGTTGTAGTCTAAAATTACTATATTCCTAGAGCCTTTATAAAGGGAAATGTTAAAAAGCAGATGGTATACCTCCTGCGCTAACTAATTGCGTTTGGCAATAAGCTTATTTATAAACCTAGCCACTACTAAACTAAAGACGTAGAGGCTGTTAGCGTGCAGCTATACTAATTAGAGTAACTCCTAGTAGGAAGTTAATTTCTTCTCTTCCTTACTATAATAATTACCTATATAGTTAACTATTACTAATATGTTCATAGCGGGTAACGTATTAATATTTACCATCCACGCTAATATTATAGCTGCATTGTAACTATTAATAAGCTTATTATTACGCTACAGACAGAACATCCAGTAATGTGGATTTTGATCCTTTAATATAGCGGCCTTATTATAGAGAGAGCGTGGAAAATAAAAGTGGCACTCCTTTACTCCAGTGGAGCCTTTCTTTAATCTTAAGTAGTAAGATTTAGTATAATTATGGTGCCGTTAAAATTGATTAAGGGAAGCAGTAAGAAGCTTACTAGTGTTAAGCTATTCTTTATAGCTAAGAGCAGAAGGATATTAGAGATTAGGAGGCCTAAATTAATTAGGATTTATTATAGATATAAAAGTAGTCCAGTACTTAGTAAAAGCCGCTCTTAATTTACTAGATAATGGATCTAGCCTTAGGGCTATTAAACTCTATAAGAAGCTATATATATAGCCGCTACCTTATACCTACCACTTATATTAGGACTAAAAGTCTATACTATTAAATAGATTTATAAGCACGTGCTTCCTAAATAGATTAAAGCGGCGATATAGCTAGTAAGCAGCAATATGCGGATTATTATTAAGATTTAAGAAGCAATCTAGTAACGCTAAGCCTTATTAGTAGCCTTATACTCGTTAAATAGAGGTATATAAGAGTATAGATTATACTAATGTAGATTAGTAGCGCTAAGTATAAAGAACATAGACCCGCTCTTAATATTTTTAGTATAAGCTATAAGTATTACGGACGCTTTAAGTATGATGTTACGACTACTTAGAGAAGAGATAGAAGAAGCTAGTTAGTTAATAAGAGCATAGTCTAGGATGGAACCAGTAGAACTATATAACGAGAAATAGTAAGCGAGTTATATAACGTTGTACGCGGTATACGTGGTGTACAAAGGGAACGTCTATATATAACACATACCTTACATATTTTATATACAAGGAGGGTTTCTTAGGAGTATAGATGTATATTTAAAGGACTATAGTCCCTACCTAGATAGTTCCTTTCCTTATAGTAAATCTTAGAATATAATTAGAGTTAATCTATTAGGCAACTACTCTACTAGTTATTATTTATTACTATTATATTATTAACTTCTTATTTACCTATATACCTAGCCTATTAGTAAGTCTACCGTAGTATTTCCTATAAGGCTTTATTACGCATTTACTACCTAGTTACAGTATTAATAAAGTTAAATAATATGCTACTAAAAGTACTAGTTATAACGGCCTCCATAGTAGCAATAACCTTAGGTACTAGTAGAGACACTAGTATAAGGGACACGGATTTGTAGCTTGTTATAATAGGTTAGTTACAGGAAATAGTTAATTAATTAATAGATAACAATTAAATACTTAAAGACTAAATTAATGGAATTAGAGCGGCTAAGGTTAAGTTATTATTAATTAAGCAATTCTTAGGGGAGAAGTTAAAGCTTAAGGGGTTCCTTATATAAATGCACTTTAAGGTTATATAAGAAGGAGTAAAGTTAGTAATACCTATAGACTAAGTAACGTATATAGGGTTGTTCTTAATAGGAAGAGCACTTAAGTGGTTTAAACCTTACTTTACCAAGATTTAAGTAAACAGAATAATAATAATAAATTAGGAAGTATGGTTTATATTTACTAGTTAAAACGGGTTCGCGGAAAGACTAATATAGGTATTTTAGAGACTTAGAGGCGATAACTATAGCATAATAAAAGCTATAGAATTTAGTATAGCGTACTTTAGTAATTAAGTATATAACGCAGTTTTAGATACTTATAATATAGGTTAAGTGAAATAATAAGGCGCTTATAGTATAGTATAAATAGGGACTTAAGGCTAAAATTTAGGACGTAATTATCCTAATAGAAGATGCAGAAACTTTAAGAGAGTTAATTAATTAATTAATAAAGATTAATAATAGGATCTATTAGAGGGAATAAGCTAAGAAAGGGTAAGATCGAGTTTTATAGTTATATAAGGTATAGGGTACGTATTAATAAATATAGAGTTAAAAACTATAGAATGGTAGGCTAGAGCTAATAGACTTAAGCGGCATTAAAGAATTTAAAAGGTAGAATAGAAAACTATAAAAACCTAAAGGTTAAAGATTAAGTAATTATAGGACTAAGGAGCAGTGGCTAAACTAGGGATCTTAGTAGTAAAGATGTTTAGGCAGACTTTATAATAAGAAGAATGGTTTAAAATAGGAGCTTATATAAACTATAGAAAATAGGGTTATTATACTAGAGACTATAGAGGTAGTTAAAGCAACTATATAGTTAAAGGAACTAAGTAAGGAGAACTAGGATTAGTAATATAAAGGTTATAAGGCATATAGAAATACACAGTTAGGTATTTGGTGTATTATTATAATAATATATACCCAGTTTATAAGAACGCTAAGTATGGCGTAAGCCATTAGCTATAGAAGCTAGAGTTAAAAGAACTTAAAGAAACTAGAGAGTTAAATAAAGAATAAAATTAACTCTATAAGCTAAATTAAGATATTATAGTAATATACGGATAATAATTAGTAACTATAACAATAGAGTTAAAGTACTTATTAATTAATAGTAATAAGAAAGAAAAAGGGACTAACTAGAAGTACCTAAACCTTAATAATGTAATAGAAGTAGAGACTAAGACTGCTATAGAGTAAGGTTTAGTAACAGGCATTATAATACTATTAGATATAGCATCTATTGCTTTATAAAACGAAAGGAGTAATATCTAAAAATAATTAAGTAAGTAGACAACTGCTAGTACTAGCTTACCACTTAATAAAGGTAAAAGGCTAAAGGCTTAAAACTCTTAAGACGAGATATAAGACGCTTAAGATTCTTAAAGTGAGATAAAATATACCTAAGAACCTATAATAGACAAGAACTAATAGAAAAGGGTAGTAGCTTAATTTAAAGATAAACGAATATGCTTAGGAAGGAAGTTTCTATAGAGCTAAGATTTTAAAGAATAAATAAGGTCCGTAGTAGATAGATATAGTATCTAATTTATAAGTTAAAAAGTTAACACGTTAATTAAGAAGTAAAACAACTTTAAAAATCTAACTATAAGACGCAGATAATAAGAAAGTATAGATAAGTTTAGGTAATAAATTATTATATAGTAAAAACAGAAGCTAGATTAGAGATTAGCTATATTAGAATATATAAGAAACAAAATACCTATATAAAAAGTTATAAATAGGCTAAGGGTAGGAATACTAAAAGCTAAGTAGTTAGATAAACTAGAATAAGAAGAAGATCTAGGGATTTTAACTAGATTTATAGAACGATATACTAAAGGTTATAATAATATAGCAGTAAAGAGGTACTTCTTTATAGATAAGTTGTATACACTTATAGAGCTATACTATAAGTAGTATAAGTAAAGAGGAAATGATAAGTAGGAAGACTTCTATATATAATTAGACGAGAAGGTTATATTAGATTAAGCACTATCTAAGAAGCAGATAAGTTATATTAAAGGGGCGTTAGTTATAATATTAAAGAACTTAAAAGAACAGGCTATAGACTAAAGAAAGATAATATAGATATTAGTACCAGTAAACGATATAGTAGTAGTTAGATTAATATAGGAAAGGTTTAAACTCTAGGATAAAGACAAGCTATAAGTTAACCTAAAGCACCTAGCGTATTATATATTAGTGTGGATTATATATATAGATAATATATGTAATATATATAGGACACTAAAGGATAAATATTATAAGTATCTAACTAGGGTATATTAGATAACGGATAAAAAACAGTATAGAGATGCTAAGTATATATATAGATAGCACCTAGTAGAAGTTTAAGAGTTAGGCAACTTAATACTTTAACCTAAAAGGTTTCTTATAGAGGAATGCCTAGATAGATAATAGTAGTAGGAGTATCCTAAGAATATATATCTATAGTATATTAAAGATAAAAAGTAAACTAAGTATTAGCCTAAGGAGGACCAAGTATAGTTTAGGAATAATAGTTAATAGTTAGAAAAAGGGGAGGCCTATAGAACTAGAGGGAGCTAGTAGTAAAGCCTTAGACCCTTAAAGGAATTATAGAATAATACCTAAATTTATAAATTAGTTGGCAAGATTAAAAGTTTAAAGTATTAGTGGATAGTGGAGTAATATAAAACTATATATTAATAGTAGCAGTAAAAAAATGGGGTTATTATATAGGCAGAAAGTATAGCCTTATCTATTAATAATAATTTTAGGAGATCTAATAGCCTATAAAGGAGGTATTATTAATCTTAAAATAGGACCTGTTTAGTTAACTATTAAAGGGAAATAAGTTAAAATATTATTTAATATCCTACTATTAGGAAAGAATAAGGCAATACTAGAAATGCTTTAGTTATAGAAATATAATCTAAAAGTTAATTGGGTTATAGGTTAGGTTAATATTAAGAATATATAATAATATAAGATGTAATAGTAAACTAAGTTAGTATAGTACTAAGTTAGAGTGATATATAAAGAGACTAAGCGAGGCTTAAGTTATATACTAAAAAGATACTATAAGTATAGTAAAAAGCTATAGAGCCTAGAAAGTGAAAAGCTATTAAAGTATATAGTATAGGACTATAAGATAGAATTGGAACTAGGAATAAGTCTAAAGTTCTTTCTAATCTATAAGCTTACTAAGACTAAGTTAGTAGCGCTTAAGGAGTTTATCTAAGAAAACTTATAAAAGGGATATATTAGACTATTATAGTTATTAGCGGGGTATCCAGTACTATTTATCCTAAAGAAAAACAGAACACTTAGGATATATATTAACTATAGATAGTTAAATAGCATTACTAAAAAGGATAGGTATTCTTTATCCTTAATTAGTAAAATCTAAAATAGGATAGGTAATATATAAATCTTTATAAAGATAGACCTAAAATAGGTATACTATTAGATTAGGATTAAGGAAGGCCATAAGTAAAAAGTAGCCTTTAGGTTAAAAAAAAGAACTATATAAACTATTAGTAATGCAGTTCGGACTTATAAATATACTAGTAACATTTTAGAAAAAAATTAATAGTGTATTAGAAGAACACCTTAATAAGTTTATTATAGTATACCTTAATATTATTATTATCTACTTAATAAGTAAGGAAGAACGTAGGGAATATATTAAGTAGGTCTTAAAAGGACTATTAAAAAAAAGATGCTAGTAGTAATTAAGAAATACGAGTTCTTTACTAGAAAGACTAATTTTATTAAATTTATTATTAAACTATTATTATTATTCATTGCTTAACGTCCGATTTGGATCCCTATTAGGCCCACGCGGACTACTCCTTATATATATATAGGGAGAAAACTCTTTTAAGAAAACCCTATAATCCGTCTCCCCGCCTTTTGGGACTCGCCTATAAAACGCCTATGAGTTACCTATAGTGCTTTACTACCTTACTTTTTAACCTCCTTAGGAACCACTGCTGCCGTAATAAGCCTATGGACGCGCTAGTATCGCAAACTTTACTCTACTACTATAGAGTTATTAGGGGGCGCCTATTACTCGCCCCTTTACCTTCTATTACCATTTCCTTTATAACCTAAAACTGGTCTAGCATATTTTAGCTAATAAGCTACTAGGTAACCACCTTAAGACCTTTTTATATTAAGAGTAGTATGTTATAGTTCTCTATGCCAGCTACTAAGAGCATAGCTTCTTAGTTAGTACGTAGGGGGTATAATAGTATTACGTATTTTAGTATCTGTCTTGGCCAGCCATATTTACATCTTAGGCTGCCTACTAGGACACCTACCTAGTAGAGCCAATCTTTTAGTCCTATTATCCCTGTTCTTAAGAGTGTTGCTATTATATTTTCTGCCTTTGTTAGGCCTTCTTAAAGCTCTTAAATATTTACCCCCTATAGCGTTAACTATGTCACGGCTTGGGTTTCTCTTACCTAAGTTAGCCTCTATACCTTTAACTCCTATACGCCTCTCTAGCGTTGGTCCAACTAGTATTATATTACAGAAGATAGTTTCCTAGCGTTCTTTTATACTCTACTTTAGCTCCTTTCTCTTTCTTACTGTTGTCTTTACTAGCCTCTTACGCGTCTCCCTTTCTCCTCTATATGGGCCTGGGCCCTAATGCAGCACTATTCTTCTTCTGCTTTCTTTACCTGTTTCTCCAATATCTCTTCCCTACTTTGGGGTTGTTGGTTTGTTCTCCTATAAGGCGCCCTAGGGTCCCTCTATAGTTTATTTAGGTGTGTCTTAATATACTTTATAACATTAAAGTTGCGTTTACTTTACGCCCTTTGCATTACAGCGGCTTTAATATATAGTTATAGGGGGGGAATATTGGCTTCCTTCTTAAGTAGTACTGTGGCCGTTCGCTTATACCCGCCTATTATGCTCTAGAGGCAGGCTATTTAGACCTTTTAGAGTAGTTTAAGGAGTAATTTAGGGGGGCCCTTTTTAGTTTCTCTAATGGCCCAAATACTAGATCTATATGTTATAGTTAGCCGGACAACTGCTATGTATAGTAGGTGTGACCTCTAGAAGCATGGACCCTATATAGAATTAACGATCCTAGATAATGCAATATACTATACTTAGCCCTTACGGGCCGCTTGCACCGTATATGCGCTCTATTGGAGCTTGCTATCTACCTATACTCCTAATACCCTTAGGCCCTAAACTAGTTGGCCCCTAAAGCCTTAGATATAGATTATATACTAAAGATCTACAGATTGGTTACGTTTTCTTATAAAATAGATTAGCTAGTATTTCTCTAGTAAGAATTAGACTCTATATTGTCTTGCCTATTCTATATAGGTATTATAGGCTTTCTCTAGTATTTTGTAGTTCTCTGCGGCTATTGGCCTATATATAATTAGGTTTATGTTATTAATAAAGCCTATCCCCTAGGTCGCCCCTTCCTTAAAGGTATTAAGTAAGTTACTTATAAAGAAAAGGAAGAGTATAGGCGAAAGAGGTAATCCTTATAGTATACCTATTATAACTGCGATGGGGGGGCTCTGGTATTTGCTAAAAACTAGTAATATCTCTTTCTGGCCTATAAACCCTTAAATAAATTGTATAATCTATTCTAGGAAGCCCTTTGCCCTAAAAATATATAGAAGGCGCTTATAGGGTATATTATTATAGGCGCTACTAATATCTAGGCTAAGCATTAATACTGTAAAGTCCTTGCACATAGCCCATGCAGTTTTAATAGTAGTAGTAAGTAGTGTAAGTACTAATAGTATTAAGCGATTCTTTCTTGCCCCTATTTGGCTTTATAGTAGTAGGGCGTATTCCTCTACCATATCTGCTATATAGTCCGCTATAACCTTTTCTAAGATCTTGCTTAGGGTGTTTTCTAAGGCAATAGGGCGGTAGCTTCCTAGGATTAAGTAGTCTACTTTACCTTTTTTTTATAAGACAACCGTTGTTATAGATCTTCTAAGTTATAGGTAGTAGCCTATTACAAAGTCTGCTTTAGCTACATCTATAAGCTAAGGTGCTATAAGTAGACCACAGGTCTTTGGGGCTTTGTTTAGGATCCCATCTAGTCCTAGTACTATATTATTTAAGAGGCGACTAATAGTTCTAGCCATTTCTTCAGTTATTATATCGCTGTTAACCCTTAGGTGAGTTACCGGTATTTCACTAGTAATATTACTAAGGTCTACTAGAGCCAGTTAGGGGGAAAATCTTTCTATAAAAATCTTCGCCTTCTTATTATTATTGCTTATAGCCTATAGTTCGCCTACTCTTTGTAGGGGTAGTAGGTATAGGTCTTCTACTAGGCGTCCCGCCTTTTTCTTTGCCTATCTTGCTATGGTCTAAAGGCCCTTATTATAGGGGATGCCTAAGTTAGTAATGTATTTATTTATAAACTATCTCCAGTTATTTCTTACTTCTTTTTTTAGGGTATTCTTTAGCTAGTTTCTTATATCTTTATATCGTCTCTTATCTTTAGGGTTATAGCTACTTATATATTTCCTTCTTACTCGTCATTGGCTAGCCATAAGAACCGCGTATTGTGCGGACTATATATATCGCGTATAGGGGCCTGATTTTAAGACCAGGCAATACTCTTTTAGCCTATTTTTAATCGCTGCCTAGATCCTTTCTAGTCTTCAGTTAATTTCCTTAGGGGTAGCTAATAAGCCTCGCTTATTTAGTATTAGGTAGATTTCTTCTAGGTCTTAAAGTTATTATTTAACTATATTAAAGAAACTATCTATCTTAAGCTTCCTTATTGCATATCTTTTACTATTTAGTTGCGCCTTAATATCCAAATCTAGCTATATCTAGATGGGGATATAGTCTAAGGTAAGTGCCTATTCTTCTTTAGGGATGCACCTTTCAAGTCTCTGGTATAGGCTATCGTCTATAAATATAAGGTCAATTATACTTCTAACAGTGCCTTATTACCACATAATTGCTCCTAGGGGAGTGGCTAGCTTAAGGCCCTAGATGTCTATAGCTCTTAGTAGGCACTCTACCTATTATTTAGCAGTGATATAGATACCCCCCTACTATGGGTAGTAGAGGTTTATGTCTCCTAATAGGATAGACTCTATACCTTCGGTTTCCAGTAAGCTTATTACCAATATAATATTCTCTATTTATAGGACCCCTTTAACCCTAGGGTTATATATATTAATAATTTATACCAGTCCCCTATATGTCTGGATTATTATAACTGCAATATCTAGGTTAACTGCTTGCTATAACTATAAGAATAGGCTAACAGCCTTACTAATTATAAAGCACATATATATAGCTGCTTTCGGTTTATATAGGAGCTAGAATCCTTAGGGGCAGTATATTAATTATATATAGGTATTATAATACGGCTCTTATATAGCAAGGATATAGTGTTTCTTTAGGTCTAGACTGTCTAGTAGGGGCCTTATAAGGCAGTGGTTTGTATTGCCGCAGTTATACTATATAATAGATAGTTGGTAGACCCCTAGCAAGGGTTATTTAACTCTCCTTTATTCTTTACTTCCTCTATTTCCACTTTCTTTAGGATTTTTAGAACTTCTATCTCTTATATCTATACCCTAGTCGCTACTTATTTTATATAGGGCTTTCTATTTCTATATCTTGTGTTCCTACTAGCGCTTCTATATCTAAATCTATTATCGTCTCCGGTTCTTCCCCTAGTCTTACTGGTCGGCTTTATGCCCTTTATAGGTTGGCTGCAAATGTTAGATTTGCCGCATTTAGTCTAATTCTTAATTATCCTGGTCTTAAGCTTACTATAGCTGTCTATAGGGGTCTTCCTATAGGGTGTCCTCTCCCTTATATCCCCTATAACCCTTATGTCCCTATTTGGTCTGGTAATATCGCGCGGCGTCGCTTCTAGCCTATTAAGGCTTAGGATGGCTAGCCTAGCCCCCTAGTATTAAAGGTAGGGAACGCTAGGAAGGCACTTATGTCCCCCTATCTTATTGCCTATTGTTTTTATTTGTATAACCTAGCGTATAGTTATTCCTATAGCTATTAAGCCCTTACCTTCCGTCTCCTGTATTTAATATAGTCTACTCTCTCCCACGCCTTATATATACTTTAGTGACAGTTTGCGCATTTTATTTAGTCTTAATTTAAGTAGTATCTTATATTATAGGGGCCTGCACAGTAGCTATAGCACACCTATACTGCGTATATGGATTGGGTGTGTCCCTATTATATATAGCAATAGCATTGTTCTAGGCGTAGTTTGTGGTTATAGAGCCTTGTGTTATATATAAGGCTATTTATAATTATTCCTTTTTAAATAAGGAGTTTTTGCATTCCTAGTATATGTGTGCTAATAATAAGGGAGCTATGCGTTTAACTAGCGTCTCCTTAGCAAGTCTCTAGCGACTCTTATATCCTCTCGTTATTCTTATTATATGCTTAAATTACATTTTCCTATTAAAGCTATTAGATTTGGGTAATCTTAAGTCCTGGTATAAGGCGTTCTATATATTTTACTATCTTCTATATAGTGTAACGGAACCTTGTAGTAGGAACTACGGTGGGTCCTATTATTGGGCTAAGTATATAGGTAAGAACAAAATAACAACGTAATAACAACTAGTGGAGTAGTTGCCCAATAGATTAACTCCAATTGTATTCTAAGATTTACTACAAGGAGAGAACTATCTATGGTAGGGACTAAGGTCCTTTAAATACACAACCGTACTCCTAAGAAATCCTCTCTTGTATGTAAGGTACGTGTTGTCTGTATTAAACATAACATCCCTCTTGTTTAACGTAGTTAACGCGTTCAACACTATGTGACCTTGGTTACCATTTCTCGTTATATAGTTCTACCGGATCTATCCTAGACTGTGCTTATATTAACCAACTAGCTTCCGCCGTCTCTTCTCTAAGTAGTTATAACATTGTACTTAAAGCGTCTGTAACACTATCTCCCTCCTTTTTATCTTTGTCCTTAAAGATTCCTAATATCTCCAAGTTGTCCACTAGAGGTGTAATATCTGTTTAATTATTCTAGTTAATATCTATACTTATTATACCTAAAGCTTCTTCTTCTCTTTTCTAGGTTAAGCGTTGCCTTTATACGGTTTCCTCCATACTATTACTAGGCGAGGTAATAGCGATCCCTTACTCTTGTTGCGCTAAAGAGGGGTTAGTATGCGTTATGCTAGCGAGTCCTTTGTCCTAACAACCCTCCTCTTGCTCTAAGTATACTAAAGCAAACGTTTAATTGTCCTGTGACATTCGCTCTGTCTCTAATGCTAAGTATACACGTCCTATAACTCTTAACAGTCTTTAAGTTCCCTAAGTAACTTGTTATAGGGTCTCATATTTAATCTACTACTATAAAGCTTAATAGTAAGCTAGCCTTTACGCTACTTAAGGTTTAATATGCCTTAGAAGAGTCCGCACGCGTCCTTAAAGCTTAACATTTAGCTTATGCTCGTCTTTAACGTCTTAAATGTATTCGTAAGAAGGTTTGTTTTAAGGAGTGGAAACTAGTTTAACAAGGTCTGCAGGAACTTAGTAATAAAAGGACTGGCTCTCCTCCTGCAAGGGAAACAACTCTAAGTAGCTTAGTAATTGCTCCTCTTAGGTCCCCCTTAGGTAACTTATTTTTTGGCAATCCTTCCTTATTAACGTTACCTAACCTATTCTCTTCTAATACTCCTATACCTTTCCTATAGCATTCCTTAGGTTACTTAGTGGTTCCTAGGTAGTCTTACTATAGCCTATCTACTTTACTTTATACTACATTTTGTTATCTACATCCTTGTAACTAATAATCTTTAAAACTTGCTATTTATCTTCCTCTTATCCTCTATATATATCTGCCTTATAGACTGGTAGCTTAATATTCCCGTATACTAGCTCTAGCATTGCAATATATTATATAGGGTAGATTTTCATTTTGGCTAGTAGGTTTAACTTATACGTAACTAATAAAATTCTTTACTTGATTTTAAAAGGTCCTAGTCTAATATAGTCTAACTTTTTGCTTGGTCGTCAACTCTTGAAATTTTTGTATAGTAGCCATACTTTATCTCCCTCCTTAAGATCTGGTCCCTTAGATCTCTTAGCATTATAGTACCTTTTTATTTGTTCTTATACTAGTTTAGCTGTTTCTTTAAGGTCTATATAAAGATTCATTAACGTCTCTATTCTTTGCTTAGCTGTACTACTCATCTTTTTTGCTTAATATAGCAATAATAATGTTCTTAGCTTATATCCGTAATTCGCCTTAAATAGTAATATCCCTATTCCTTCTTGTGGTGTTGTATTGTATATAAACTATATAATTAGTAATAACGATACCCAATTATTCTATACGTGATTAATATAATGCCTTAGATACTGCTCTAGTGTCTAGTTTAGTCTTTCCGTTTATCCATCCGTCTGCGGATAATACGCTGTAGATATTACTGCGCGAACTCCCTATTCTGCTAAAAATACTTCCTAAAATACTGCTATAAATCTTGGATTTCTATCTGATATAATCTTATCTGGTACTCCGTATTTTGCAAATACTTCCTTTATATAGATTCTAGCGATATCTTCTACTGATATCTCTTTAGTGCATGCTATAAAGTATCCCTACTTTATTAGCTTATCCACTATTACTAAAATCGCGTTATAATCTTGTCCTGTAATAGGATCTCTTAACTTTAGTAATATAATAATAAAGTCCTATAATATAACCTCTTATAGTCTTCCTGGTGTCTTAATAGGTTATAGCCCTCCATACAGCTTATGCCTCGTTGGTTTGTTTTTTTAGCAATTTAAACATTCCTTTATAACTTATTATACTAGTCCCCAGATTCCTTAAATAATATACTCCTCTTAAAGTCTTAACACTAAGCCTATAGCTCCGTTATATCCTTATATTATTCCCTTATAGAATTCCTTAACAAATTCTTCTACAATAGACTTAGGTATATACATTACTTCTCTATTTTTGTATTGCTTTAAGTCTAAATCCTTTACCTATACTTCTTAGATCTTCTATATCTAATTACTCTCTAGTAATTTATGGATCTAACTTTCCTTAGTTGCTGCAATTTTTGGATAATTGTACCTAATTAATCCGTCTTAATCCCTTCGCAATAAAGCTCCTGATAGCTTTTTATTACTTTATAGTTCAGCCTTTTTACTTAGGGCATCTGCTCGTGCATTATCTATACCCTTAGTATACTGAATTTCGAAATGGTATTCTATAAGCATTTCCGCCCATTTAACCTGTCTTTAATTAAGTTCCTTTATTGTTAGGAATCCTATAAGGTTCTTATAGTCTGTCTTAACTATAAATAGTTTCTTTATGCCTTATAAGAATGCTTTTTATTCCTTAAGTACTGTAACTATACCTAACAACTCCTTATTGTAGATGTTATAGTTCAACTCTAGTAGTGTTATCTTTCGACTGTAGTACGCTACTGGGTGCTATCTATCTTAATATTTCTGTATAAAGCATGCCCCTAGTGCAAAGTTTAATATATTTATTTCTATAACCGTCTCTAGACCTAGTTAATAGATCTTAAGAACTGGCTCTTAGGTAAATAACCCTTTAACTTTTTTAAATAGTTCTTATTGCTCCTTCCCCTATGCCTATGGTTCTTTTTTCTTTATTAACCGCGTAAGTAGCTTAATATCCTTTAACCATTGCGCTATAAACCTTCTACAATAATTGCAAAACCCTAGGAACGATTTTAACTATATAACGTTCTCTAGTTCTTACTAATTTACTATAGCCTCGATCTTTTTTGGATCTATGCTGAGTTGGCCTAGTTTAATAATAAATTTAACAAAATCGGTCTTTTTAGTAAAGAACTTGTATTTTTTAATTACTACTGGCATCTATTCTTCTTATAGTCTCTTTAAGACCCATTTAATGTGTTTTCTATGCTTCTCCTTACTCTCTAAGTAGATAATAATGTTGTTAAGGTATACTATAATAAATTCATCTAGGTGTTCTCCTAACACACTATTAATTCGCTTCTAGAATATTACTGGTGCGTTTATAAGCCTGAATTATATAACTAATGGTTTATATAGTCCTTTCTTTAACCTAAAGGCTGCTTTCTATTTGTCGCCTTCCTTAATTCTAATTTAATGGTATGCCCACCTCAGATCTATCTTTATAAAGATCTTTACGTTACCTATTCTGTCTTAGATTTCGCTAATTAAGGGTAAAGAATACCTATCCTTCCTAGTAATACTGTTCAACTGTCTATAGTTTATATATATCCTAAGTTTTCCGTTCTTCTTTGGGATGAACAGTACTGGATATCCTATTAATAACTATAACGGTTTAATATATCCCTTATATAAGTTCTTCTAGATAAACTCCTTAAGCGCTATTAACTCTGTTTTAGTGAGCTTATAAATTGGAAAGAACTTTAGACTTATTCCTTCTTCTAATTCTATCTTATAGTCCTATACTATATACTTTAACAGCTTTTCACTTTCTAGTAACCATAACTTTTTACTATACTTGTGGTATCTCTTTGGTATATAACTTAAGCCTTACTTAGTCTCTTTATATGTCGCTCTAACTTGGTACTATACTAACTTAGTTTACTGTCGCACTTTACGCCGTTAAGTATTCTTAATATTAACCTAACCTATAACCTAATTAATCTTTAGATTGTACTCCTATAACTAAGGTATCCCTAGTATCGCCTTGTCCTGTTCTAATGGTAGAATATTAAAAGACATTCTAACTGGTCTCCCTTTAATAGTTATCTAAATAGGTCCTGTTTTAAGATTAATAATACCTCCTCTATAGGCTATCTAATCTCCTAAAATTATTATAAGTGGATATAGGTGTTCCTTTTATCTATATGGTAACCCTATCCTTTCTACTACCTTTAGTAATATGTGGTTTCTAGTTGCTTTACTATCTACCAACGCTTTAAACTGCTAATCTTGCTATTTAACTTATAAATTTAGGTATCGTCCTTAAATTCCCTTAAGGGTTTAAGGCTCTAACACTAGTTTCCTCTAGTCCTATACACCTCCATTTTTCCTAACTATTGGCTGCTAGATCCTGCCTATACTTAGTCTAACTTAGGCTAATACTTAGTTTGTTTCTTTTCCTCTATATACTATAGATAAGTATTCTCTAGGCACTCCTACTACTATTATCTGTCTAGGCATTCTTCTATAAGGAATCTTCCTGGTTAAAGTGCTAAGTCCCCTTAACCTTGCACTTCTACTGGGTGCCATCTATATATATACTTAGCATTTCTAAACCGCTTTTCCTCTAGTGCCTAATATATCCTTACTAGGTACTTCTGGTTCTTATCTTTAGGTGCCCTATATATGTTATATATGTTATCCACACAAGCTATCTATAATAGTGTATAATGCGCTATATGTTTTAGGTTAACTTTTAATTTATCTTTATTTTTAAGTTTAAACCTATACCTAGTTAACCTAACTACTGGTATCTCTGCTATAGGTACTAAGACTTATTACTTACTTCTCTAGTCCCTAGATCCTTCTTCTAGGTTCCTTAATATTATAATTAATACTCCTTTAATATGACTTATGCGTTTTTCTATAATAGGTTGGTCTTAGACAACTTTTTTGTCTAGCTATATATAAAAGTCTTCCTATTCGTTACTATGTTGTTGCCTATACCACTTTCCATACAACTAGTTTAGTGTGTATGGTTTATCTATTAGAAAGTACCTTATTATCGCTATATTATAACATCCTTTAGTATATCTTTCTTTGAACTTAGTTGGGATGTCTAGATCCTCTTTTTATTCCAGTTTATCTAACCACTTTACCCTAGGTGTCCCTATACTTGGCCTATTAGTAACTCTTTATATAGGTGCTCTGTCCCTTATATAACCTAGCATAGCTAATCTCTTATCTAGCTTTTGCTCTTGCTATATAATAATTCTTGTCCTAAACTTATCTATAGTTTCTTGTTTTCTGTGTCTTGTAGCTAGATCTTTATAGTTGTCTTACTTTTTAATCCTAGTATTAACTATTTAATCTTTAGGCTAAACACTGCGTTTACCTAGGATTGCTAACGTTCTTATTCATTCTCCGAACTTATAGTTCTTAAACTTGCGTCCTATACTTATTCGTTTATTACTAAACTAAGTCGCTGCCTTTTCCCATTAGTTTTCGTCTATTATGGGTCCTTAGGTATATCTTATTTTACTTTAAAAATCTTAAGCTTCTCGCATTTTTTTTTAAGAATCTTAAGCCTATAGCCTTTTACCTTTATTAAGTAATAAGCTAGTACTAGCAGTTGTCTACTTACTTAGTTTCTTCTAAACATTACTTCTATTGTTTTATAAAGCGATAGAAATCGTATCTAATAGTATTATAATACCCGTTACTAAACCTTATTCTGTAATGGTCTTAGTCTTTACTTCTATTTTAACTTCTCTAAGGTTTACATGCTCCTAGTAAGCTGCCTTTATTACCTTATTATTGGTAAATACTTCGCCTATATTAAACTTATTGTTTTTAATGTCTAATCTATAAGCTGGTTTGTTAGTTCCTCTAAACTTAGATAACAATAGCTTCTATAGCTAATAGCTTACGCTATATTTAGCGTCCTTATAAATTCGGTATGCGTTGTTATAATAATACGCAAAACTGTTAATTAAACACTTTTTTATTCCTTACAGTGCACCGTTATCCCTCTATATATATGTGCTATCTACTAGTCTGGTTCCCTTTACCGTGTAGTTACTTTAACCACCTCTATAGTCTTTAGCAAAATAATCTTATTTTCCACAATTTATGCAAGCCCTATCTTTAAACCATTTTTCTTACTATAGAGTCCGCCTAAACGTCTTCTGCTGCTAAGATCCTTAGTTTAGCCTCTACTCCTAGGTCCTTTAATTACTTAATCCTTAACCTCTAGGTTTTTATAGTTTCTTTTCCTACCTTTAGGTTTCTTTAGTACCACTTAGGTCTATTAGCTCTGCGCTATTCTATAGTTTTTAACTCTATATCTGTCGTTGCATACTCTATGCCTTATATAACTATAGAACTCTATCTTGCCCTCTCTTAGCTTGTTCCCTTTAGTAGATCCTATTATTAATCTTTATTAACTAATCTATTAACTCTCTTAGAGTGTCCGCATCTTTTATTAGAATAATTATGTCCTAGACTTTAGCCTTAAGTTCTTATTTATACTATGCTATAAGCGCCCTGTTATTCCACTTAACCTATATAGCTAGTGTTTAAAACTGTGTTATATACTTAATTACTAAAGTGTGTTATACTAAGTTCTAAAGCTTTCGTTCCGCTATAGTTATGGCCTCTAGGTCTCTAAATATCTACATTAACTGTTCTGTAAACCTGTTCTAACTGGCAAATATATACCGCACGTCCTGGTTAGTTGTTATTATGCTATTAGCCTATATTTCCGTAAGATATAGTTTAAACCACTTAAGTGCCCTCCCTATTAGGAACAATTCTATATAGGCTACTTAATCTAACGATGTTACTAACTTCGCTCCTTCCTGTACTACCTTAAAGTATATCTGCGTAAGAAATCCCTTGAGCTTTAACTTCTCTCCTAAGAACCATTTAATTAAAGGTAGCTTAATTTTTGCTGCTCCAATTCTATTAATGCGTTCTTTAAGTATCCTATTATTATCTTATAAGTGATTAACTATTTCCTATAACTAACCTTGTATAACCACTTAAGAATCCCTATTGTCTATACTAGTATTACCTGGCCCTAAGGTTGTGGCTGCCGTCAACGCTATTATAACTAATGCTCTGGGTGACATGTTGTTTAATCTTGTTTAATACCGTAACTTTAGTAGTGAATATATAACGGAACCTTGTAGCAGGAACTACGGTGGGTCCTATTATTAGGCTGGGTATATAGGTAAAAACAAAATAACAATATAATAATAACTGGTGGAGTGGTTACCTAACAGATTAACTCCAATTGTATTCTAAGATTTACTACAAGGAGAGAACTATCTACGGTAGGGACTAAGGTCCTTTAAATATACAACCATACTCCTAAGAAATCCTCTCTTGTACATAAGGTACGTATTATCTATATTAAACGTAACATCCCTCTTATTTAACGCAGTTAACGCGTTTAACACTACGTGACCTCGGTTACCATTCCTTATTATATAGTTCCACCGGATCCATCCTAGACCGTGCTTATATTAACCAACTAGCTTCCGCCGTCTCTTCTCCAAGTAGTTATAACATCGTACTTAAAGCGTCCGTAATATATAGTTGCTATATTGTTTGCCTAGCGTCCCTTTTCTACCCTAAGGCTTATAGGAACCGCTAGGACTTTAACTAGGTAGTCTTTATAGAGCACTTTTATACTAATACGTTCTCCTAGCCTATCCCCTACCCTTATAGTTCATTCCTTTGCCTATTAGTCCTTTAGGGTAACTCTAATATCTCCGCTCCTTAGGTGTTAGACTGTAACGGCGTTATAGACTTCCTTATAAATCTCTATAAAAACTTCTATTTTTAATTGTCCCCTAAGCCCCTCTGCTTTTTCTATATTTAATTATATTGTGATTATATGCCCAGTTATTGTCTTAAGGGGGTTAGGTTCCCTATGCTATAGAAGCGCAGCTACGGCGGCCCAGGTACGGTTCGCCAGTAAAGAGGGTTTTTATTTATTTTTAATTTTACTTAGCCGTTAGAGGATTTAATTAAGGGATTACTGGAAGGGCGCCTAAGGGACGCTGGACTGGCGGAGCTATTCTACTAGCTATATTAGTTCGTTATAGCTAACAGTTACTCCCCCGTAATTACGGATACTAGACACGTTTAATAGGCTTTATATTTTATTAGATGCCTTCTTAATAGAGGTATTTCCGCTTTATAGTATGGTATTCGCCGGTTCTTATTATAGAGGGCTATTGCTAGGCATAGTTCTGGCGGTCGCGCGCGAGTATAAACCACCATCGTTTAATATGTGCCTCCCCTATAATGCGGGCATCTTAGGGGGGTTCTCTAGGTGTTTTTCGGGGTTCTTTTTAGTTGGTTTTAGTCTTTTTAGGCCGGGTGCAGTAAGAGCTCCAGTTTTAAATCTATCTTATTATTAAACTAGGAAAGATTAGTATGGATCTAAAGAAAGTAGAAGCTATAGTAAATTAGTAAAAACTAAAGAACGTTATACAGCTAAGATTATTTCTAGGATTTTGCAATTACTATAAAAAGTTTATTATATAATAGTTAAAAAGTATTAAGCTATTTACTAAGCTTATAAAAAAGAAGGAACTGTAAATATAGGGTAATAAGTAAAGGAAGTTATTTAGGAAACTTAAGGAGTTATTTACCTAGGATCTAATCCTTAAGATCTACTAACTAAAGTTAAACACGGTTATGGAAATAGATATATTAGACTTTGCACTAGGAGTATGCTTATTATAAAAATATTAGAACGCATAGCACCTAGTAGCGTACTATAGTTAGAAGATAATACTACTAGAGTTAAACTACAATATCTATAATAAGGAGTTATTAGGAATAGTTATAGCACTTAAAAAATAGAAAGCGTTCTTATAAGGTATAGAGAAACTGTTAGGATAATATCACGTGTGGTCACGTGGTCGCGTGGTCACGTAGTCATATATCCCGCGGCACTAGCGTAGCAAGAAGCCTTAAGCTCCTCGCCCTCCCTTATCCCAACAAAATAAAGCTATTAACCAACATCACTATAACCTACTCAAGTAGTCGTTATTGGTAAGTCACCCTGTGTGACTAACACTAATCAGTAGTTAAACACACAGTCAACCACAGAGCAGCTAGGTTATTAACAGAAGAGACAGTCTCATATAGGGGTTCCCGGCGATACTATACTACCTTAGGCTTGCGGAAAACCAGTAATAGAAGTATTACTAAGTACTAGGAGATACTAAGTTGCGTCTATCACGCAGAACAATCGCGTTTATAAAGATTTGGTTAAGTACTTTAGGTCAGAAGTATTACTAAACCTAGGGTCCTAAGTTAACGTCCAAAACGCGTTAACTACGCCTCAAATTGCCTACCTTTTAATAGCAAACCTACGAGATCCTACAAAGCTAAAAATCCTACCTACCTTTAACGTACAACACCCCGTCAATTCTACTCCTATTATGGCGTTAACCTACCCGAAGAAGTACAAAAACGACATTAACCCAGAGATATAGGATAAAGACATTAACCCTATAAACGCCAAGCAATAGGACCTAAACGGATTCTTACTATACTGCATAGCATAATACACAGACAGCGAATATAATAATACTATACTATGGTATTGCATAAAGGAGGACTTTATTAGATAGATAAAGAAAACATAGGCCCTCGCGAAGAAGAATATTATATAAAACTTCCATAACTTCCTTTAGGAGAACGGAGTATTTGTCCCTATAGATGGAGACACTATTAGAGACAATATTTAGGAGCAAGTTATTAACGCAAAAAAAGAGCATAAATAGACTCCACAAGAGATTAAGCACCAACTATATAATATAAAGAAGCTTAACTTACGATAGAATCCAAATAATACACTAATAGAGACATATTCTAATTCCATTGCTCCAGGCACAAGTTCTTATATGCCATACCCATCACTCCCACTAATTTAACCCGTAACTTTAACTACTGCCCCCTAAGAGCAAGCGCAAGACCCTCTTACTTCACAATTTAATAACCTTCGAACTCTACTATAGGAAGATCAGGTACCACGCCATATTCCATTAAGCTTTATATCTCTACTACAGCCTATAAAGCAATCCCTACCTTAATCTCTAATACAATTTTAACGTGGCCTAACACCGCTTAGAGGCACCTTAAAAATGCTTATAGAGCTTACGAAACTCTATTCAAACCAGGAGAAGAGGTTTAGCGGGGAACTATATAATATCCTTAATTCAAAGCTGCGTATCTTCTATAACTATTACTAGAAGGTTGGACTAGAACCTAACTAATATTATAATACTTATTCCATTATGCTTAAGGGCCGCGCCAGTACCTTCTATTATGATTATTTGGTAGAAAAAGGATACAATTTCAACCAAATAATATATAAGACAAGATGCCACTTTAAAACAGAAGAGAATAAGCAGCAGTATATATTAGAGTAGAGAGAGACTACCTTCCTAAGAATTATTACTATAAACCTAGATACCTCTTAACTTAACTATCTTTAAAAGCTCTTTAATCAACTTTAGATAATTTAGTGTAGTTTATCTAAATTATATTAAGAGGACTTTAGCCTACGCGATTAAGTTATTAGCGTATACTAAGGTGTTAAAAAATGCAACCTTACCCTCTTTAATCCTGCAAATACTTATAAAGGAGTGTGTACTTAATTAAGATCCTCTATTAGCACCACTCTACGCTCTTAAGAAGTATAGCAATTTAATACCTAACCCTAATCTACTTTAATCAACCCAACTGACTAACACGATTATAACTAGACTGATCAAACATATAGTAGCTAGGGTAGAGGATACGGCAAAGGGTACAATTAACGTTAACTATAAAGTAATTATAGAGGTCCTTATAGAGGTTTATCTCAAAACAATTAATAGAAGAAATGCTATATTTATAAAAAGCTAAATTGCTAGTTAACTAGGCACCCTCTTAATAGACAAAAGAAGGCATATAATAAGTTTCGCCAGAGTGCACAAAATGTTAAAAATTATAAGGTTACTATAGCCTACTTCCAAAGCTTCCTGGTTTAATATAAAGGCGAAGAAGATCTTAAGGGTAAGGTTAATAAGGCCAAACAGCTTCTTATAGATATAAAAATTAAGGACTACTCTCCCAACCAATACTTCACTAAGTATGGTGAGGTAAATGGCATATAAACTATTACTATTCTTAATAACCAATCTACGCTCCATGCTATCACGAAGTCAGACATCTTTAATAAGCTAAAGGAGAGTTCTATATTCTCCTTTAACAACAGATACTCAGCAAACGTCTTCTATAGTATTATACCAGATACTAGAGCTATAGGAGTATCTATAGTAGGAGAACCTTAAGTTTAAGCTCTTTAGCAGCTTAATAGCTCTATTCAGATCAACTAATTAACGGCAGGCTAATATACAATTCGTTTTAGTAAGGGTACTGCAATCTCTCTTAGTATAATTAAGGTCAAAACCCCCTTAGAGTATATTATTTTCCATATTATTCCCACAAACACCCCATTTCTATTTTGCATTAGAGATATAGATAAATTAGGCGTTAAACTTAATAACCTTAAGAATATGCTCATTTAGGGAGATAATCGGGTGCCCATTATACGCAAATAGGGTCACCCCTAATTGCTCCTTTATTAACTACATCGGGAAAATATTCGCAGGATAAGATTCAAGTAGACTTTAATTTTCGCGTTTCGCGTAATTAACATGCAATTTAACTAACTCAACACATAATTAACTAACTTAACACGCAATTAACCAACTTGACACATAATTTAACTAACTTGACATGCAATTAACTAACTTAACACGCAATTTAACTAACTTAACATGCAATTAACCAACTTAACACACAATTCAACTAACTTAATATGCAATTGACCAACTTAACACGCAATTTAACTAACTTAACATGCAATTAACTAACTTAATAACTTTAAAAGCTAACTATATATTTCTTAACACGCAATTAACCTACTTAGCAACTTTAAAAGGTAACTATATATTTCTTGACATGCAATTAAGGTAAAGTTATATACTATATATTTAACTATTATATATTATCTAATATAATCTTATACAATCTTATATAGTTTTATTACTTGGAGGCTCTGCATAAGGCTCTACGCGAGGCTCTACACAAAGCTCTACACGAAGCTCTACACGAAGCTCTACACAAAGCTCTATATAAAGCTCTACACAAAGCTCTACACGAAGCTCTGCGTACAGAGGCTCTGCACGAAGCTCTACGCATAGAGGCTCTGCACGACGCTCTGCACGACGCTCTGCACGAAGCTCTGCATGAAGCTCTGCACGAAGCTCTGCACGAAGCTCTACACGAAGCTCTGCACGAAGCTCTACGTATAGAGGCTCTACACGAGGCTCTGCACAAAGCTCTACATACAGAGGCTCTGCACGAGGCTCTACACGAAGCTCTACATACAGAGGCTCTGTACGAAGCTCTACACGAAGCTCTGCGTATAGAGGCTCTGCACGAAGCTCTACACAAAGCTCTGCACGAAGCTCTGCACGAAGCTCTACGTATAGAGGCTCTGCACGAGGCTCTGCGCGAGGCTCTGCGTACGGAGGCTCTGCACGAAGCTCTACACGAAGCTCTGCGTATAGAGGCTCTGCACGAAGCTCTGCACGAAGCTCTGCACGAAGCTCTGCACGAAGCTCTGCATGAAGCTCTGCATGAAGCTCTGCACGAAGCTCTATGTATAGAGGCTCTGCACGAGGCTCTGCGCGAGGCTCTGCGTACAGAGGCTCTGCACGAAGCTCTATACGAAGCTCTGCACAAAGCTCTGCATGAGGCTCTACGCGAAGCTCTACATACAGAGGCTCTACACGAAGCTCTACACGAAGCTCTATACAAAGCTCTACGTACAGAGGCTCTGCACAAGGCTCTACGCGAAGCTCTACATACGGAGGCTCTACACAAAGCTCTACATCGGGTCCCCGCTATATTCCCGATAGCGTCTACACGTGTCTCTACCTATGTAGCCGCCTTATTTTTTACCCTTCTTTCCTTCCTTACATCCTCCCTACCTAGGGAGGCACTAGAACGGCAGCCAGCAGAGGACCGTTGCTAGAACTAGATGACTATCGCTAAAACTAGATAACCGTTACCAGAACCAAACAACCGTCGCTAGAGCCAGACGACTATCGCTAGAGCCAGACAACTATCGCTAGAACTAGACAACTATCGCTAGAGCTAGACGACCGTTGCTAGAACCAGACGACCGTCTCTAGAGTTAAACGACTGTCGCCAAAACTAGACAACCGTCGCTAGAGCCAGACGACCGTCGCCAGAACTAGACAACTGTTGCTAGAGCTAGACGACCGTCGCTAGAACCAGACAACCGTCGCCAGAGCCAGACGACCGTTGCCAGAACTAGACGACCGTCGCTAAAACCAGACGACCGTCGCTAGAACCAGACAACCGTCGCTAGAACCAGACGACCGTCGCCAGAACCAGACAACCGTTACTAGAACTAGATAACCGTCGCCAGAACTAGACGACTGTGGCCAGAGCTAGATAACCGTCGCTAGAACTAGACGACCGTCGCCAGAGCTAAACGACAACGACTAGCCAGCGAGCACTATAAACGATTTAATCGATTGATCGAATTAAGGTAGCACAGACAGGTAGGCATAAATAGGGAGATGCTAATAGGTAGGCAGATACAGATAGGTAAGCAGATATAGATAGGTAAGTAGATGCAAATAAGTAAGCAGATGTAGACAGGCAAGCAGATGCAGATAGGTAGGCAGATGCTAATGGGTAGGCAGATATAGACAGGTAGGCAGATACAAACAGGTAGGCGATACAGATAGGTAGGCAATATAAATAGGTAGGCAATGTAGATAGGTAGGTAATGCAGATAGGTAAGCAGATATAGATAGGCAAGCAGATATAGACAGGTAGGCAGATACTAACGGGTAGGTAAATATAGGTAGGTAGGCAGATATAAACAGGTAGGCGATGTAGATAGGTAGGCGATATAGGCAGGTAGGTAAGTTAATAGGTAAATAGGTAGAAGAGAACCATTGCTATATTATATTAAATTATCTAAAATAATATTATTTATTTTACTAGCCTTATAAATAGCTTTAAAGTAGCTTTTATTTATTTAA
>Ga0307507_10002010_pt1 | contig 44111 bp, 10 predicted proteins | sample 7_EM_MG_FD_207223 | JGI IMG/M metagenome (GOLD analysis project Ga0307507, IMG submission 207223) | Populus trichocarpa ectomycorrhiza microbial communities from riparian zone in the Pacific Northwest, United States - 7_EM | ecosystem: Host-associated > Plants > Roots > Unclassified | place... | reverse complement strand
TTCCCTACTTTGGGGTTATTGGTTTCTTCTCCTATAGGGCACCCTAGGGTCCCTCTATAGTTTGTTTAGGCGTGTCTTGATATACTTTATAACGTTAGAGTTACGTTCCTTTTGCACCCTTTATATTGCATCGGCTTTAATATATAGTTATAGGGGGGGAATATTAGCTTCCTTCTTAAGCAGTGCTGTGGCCGTTTGCTTATACCCGCCTGTTATACTCCTAAGGCAGGCTATTTGGACCTTTTGGAGTAGTTTAAGGAGTAATTTAGGGGGGCCTTTTTTAGTTTTTTTAGTGGCCCAAATGCTAGATCTATATGTTATAGTTAGCCGGACAACTGCTATATATAGTAGGCGTAACCTCTAGAAGTATGGACCCTATATAGAATTAACAATCCTGGATATAGCGATATACTATGCTTAGCCCTTATGGGCCGCTTATGCTGTATATACGCTCTACTGGAGCTTGCTATCTACCCATACTCCTAATACCCTTAGGCCTTGAACTGGTTAACCCCTAAAGCCTTAGATATAGATTATATGCTAAAGATCTGCAGATTAGTTATATTTTCTTATAAAATGGATTAGCTGGTATTTCTCTAGTAAGAATTGGACTCTATATCGTCTTGCCTATTCTATATAGGTGTTATAGGCTTTTTCTAGTGTCCTGTAGTTCTCTGCGGCTGTTGGCCTATATATAATTAGGTTTATATTATTAATGAAGCCTATCCCCTAGGTCGCCCCTTCCTTAAAGGTGTTAAGCAGGTTGGTTACAAAGAAGAGGAAGAGTATAGGCGATAGAGGTAATCCTTATAGTATTCCTGTTATAACTGTAATAGGGGGGCTTTGGTATCTACTAAAGACTAGTAATATTTCTTTCTAGCCTATAAATTCTTAAATAAATTAAATAATCTATTCTGGGAAGCCCTTTGCCCTAAGGATGTATAGGAGACGCTTATAGGGTATATTATTATAGGCGCCGCTAATATCTAGGCTAAGTATTAATACTATAAAGTCCTTTCGCATAGCCCATGCAGTTTTAATGGTAGTAGTGAGTAGTGTAAGTGCTAATAGCGTTAAGCGATTCTTTCTTACCCCTATTTAGCTTTGTGGTAGTAGGGTGTGTTCCTCTACCATATCTGCTATATAGTCCGCTATAACCTTTTCTAAGATCTTGCTTAGGGTGTTTTCTAAGGCAATAGGGCGGTAGCTTTCTGGGATTAAGTAGTCTGCTTTGCCTTCTTTTTATAAGACAACCGTTGTTATGGATCTTTTAAGTTGCGGGTAATAGCCTATTGCAAAGTATGCTTTAGCTACGTCTGTAAGCTAAGGTGCTATAAGTAGTCTATAGGTCTTTAGGGCTTTGTTTAGGATCCCATCTAGTCCTAGTACTGTATTGTTTAAAAGGCGGCTAATAGTTCTAGCCATTTCTTTAATTGTTATATCGCTGTTAACCTTTAGGTAAGTCACTGGTGTTTTACTAGTAATGTTACTAAGGTCTACTAGAGCTAGTTAAGGGAAAAATCTTTCTATAAGGATCTTTACCTTTTTATTATTATTGTTTATGGCCTATAGTTTGCCTACTCTTTATAGGGGTGGTAGGTATAGATCTTCTACTAGGCGTCCTACCTTTTTCTTTACCTATTTTACTATAGTCTAAAGGCCCTTATTATAAGGGAGACTTAAGTTAGTAGTATATTTGTTTATAAATTATCTCTAGTTATTTCTTACTTCTTTTCTTAGGGTATTCTTTAGCTGGTTTCTTGTGTCTTTATATTATCTCTCGTCCTTAAAATTGTGGCTACTTATGTATTTCCTCCTTGCTCGTCGTTGGCCGGCTATAAGGGCCGCGCACTATATGGACTATGCATATCGCGTATAGGGGCCCGGTTTTGAAATTGGGTAGTGCTCTTTTAGCCTACTTTTAATTGCTACCTAGATCCTTTCTAGTCTTTAATTAATTTCCTTGGGGGTAGCTAATAAGCCTCGCTTATTTGGTATTAGGTAGATTTCTTCTAGGTCTTAGAGTTATTGTTTAATTATATTAAGGAAGCTATCTATGTTAAGCTTCCTTATTGCGTATCTTTTACTATTTAGTTGCGCCTTAATGTCCAGATCTAGTTGTATCTAGATAGGGATATGGTCTAAGGTAAGTATCTATTCTTTTTTAGGGAAGCACCTTTTAAGTCTCTAGTATAGGTTTTCGTCTATAATTATAAGGTTAATTATACTTTTAGCAGTACCCTATTGCCATGTAATTGCACCTAAGGGGGTAGCTAGCTTAAGGCCCCCATTATCTATAGCTCTTAGTAGGCACTCTGCCTATTAATTAGCAGCAATATAGATGCCCCCCTACTATAGGTGGTAGAGGTTTATGTCTTCTAGTAAAATGGACTCTGCGTGTTTAGTTTCTAGCAAGCTTATTATAGATATAATATTCTCTATCTATGCTACCCCTTTGACCCTAGGGTTATAGACATTAATAATTTATACTAGTCCCCTATATATCTGGATAGTTATAACTATAATATCTAGGTTAACTGCCTGCTATAACTATAAGGCAAGGCTGATATTTTTGCTAATTATAAAGTATACGCATATAGCTGCTTTTGGTTTATATAGGAGCTAAAATCCTTAGGGGCAGTATATTAATTATGTGTAGGTATTGTAATATAGCTCTTATATAGTAAGAATATAGTGTTTCTCTAGGTCTAGACTGTCTAGTAGGGGCCTTGCTAGACAGTGGTTCGTATTGCCGTAGTTATACTATATAATGGTTAAGTGGTGGACCCCTGGTGGGGGTTTTTTACCTTTTCTTTACTCCTTACTTCTTCCGTTTCTACTTTCTCTAAAATGTTTAGAACTTCTATCTCCTATATTTGCTCTCTAGCCACTACTTATTTTATATAGAGCTTTCTATTCCTATATCTTGTGTTCCTATTAGCCTTTCTAAATTTAAGTCTATTATTGCCTCTAGTTCTTCCCCTGTTCTCGCTGGTTGGCTATATACCCCTTATAAGCCAGCTGTGTGTATTGTGTTTGCCGCGTTAAATCTAATTCTTAATTATCCCGGCCTTAAACTTGCTATAGCCGTCTATAGGGGTCTTCCTACTGGGCGTTCTCTCCTTTATATCCTATATATCCCTTATATCCCTGTTCGGTCTGGTAATGTCGCGCGGCGTTGCTTTTAGCCCATTAAGGCTTAGGATGGCTGGCTTAGCCCCCTAGTATTAAAGGTAGGAAACGCTAGGAAGATACCTACGTCCCCCTAGCTTATTACCTGTTGTTTCTATTTATATAACCTAGCGTGCAGTTATTCCCGTAGCTATTAAGCCCTTTCCTTTTGTTTTCTATATTTAATGCAGTTTTCTCTCTCCTACGCCTTATATGTGCTTTGGTAACAGTTCGCGCATTTTATTTAGTCTTAATTTGTATATTGTCTTATATTATAGGGGCCTGCACAGTGGCCGTAGCACACCTGTGCTGCGTATGTGGATTGGGTGTGTCCCTATTATATATAGCAATAACATTATTCTAGGTATAGTCTGTGGTTATAGAGCCTTATATTATATATAAGGCCATTTATAATTATTCCTTTTTGGATAAGAAGTTTTTGCATTCTTAGTATATATACGCTAATAATAAGGGAGCTATGTATTTATCTGTTATTTCCCTAGCGAGTCTCTAGCGCCCCTTATATCCTTTTATTATTCTTATTATATGCTTAGTTTATATTTTCCTATTAAAGCTATTGGATCTAGGTAATTATAAGTCCTAGTATAAGGCGTTCTATTTGTTTTACTATCTCCTATATAGTTGCTATATTGTCCGCCTAGCGTCCCCTTTCTACCCTAAGGCTTATGGGAACCGATAGGACTTTAACTGGGTAATCTTTATAAAGCACTTTTATGCTAATATGCTCTCCTAGCCTGTCCCCTACCCTTACGGCCCGTTTCTTTACCTATTAGTCCTTTAGGGTAACTCTAATATCTCCACTCCTAAGGTATTAGACTGCGATGGTGTTATAGACCTCCTTATAAATCTCTATAAGAACTTCTATTTTTGATTATCCCCTAAGTTCCTTTGCCTTTTCTATATTTGGTTATATTGTGATTATATACCCAGTTGTTATCTTTAGGGGGGTAGGTTCCCTGTGCTATAGAAGCGCAGCTACGGCGGCCTAGGTGCGGTTTACCTATAGGGGGGGTTTTTATTTATCTTTAATTTTATTTAGCCGTTGGAGGATTTAATTAAGGGTTTGCTAAAGGGGCGCCTAAGGTTTACTAGACTGGAGCCATTCTGCTAGCTATATTAGTTTATAATGGCTAACAGATACTCCCCTATAGTTCCAGATACTAGACGCGTCTAATAGGCTTTATATTTTATTAGATGCCTTCTTAATTGGGGTATTTCTACTTTCTAGTGTGGTATTCGCCCGTCCTTATTGTTGTTATGGGGGGCCATTGTTAGGTATAGGTCTGGCGGTTGCGCATAACTGCGTACCACCGTCGTTCCACCTGTGCCTCCCCTGTGATGCATGTATCTCAGGGGATTATTAGGGTGTTTTTCAGGGTTCTTTTGGTTGGTTTGGTCTTTTTGGGCCGGGTGCAGCAAGAGCTCCAAAAGTTCTCTTTTATCCAATCAGTATTATAATTGTATATAGTATATATAAAACTAGTATAACTCCTACTGGTAACTAAAACATCTTTTATATACCTATTGTCGGGACTATAACATGTGTGGTCACGTGGTCACGTGTCCCGCTAGCACTAGCGTATAAGGAGAGCTTACCTCTCCTCAAGCGTCTGTGTTGTCTTATAAAAAGAAAACAATACAACATCATACTATCTACAAACTGTAGCTACGTAATATCACCTTTGTGATACCAACACCTATTTTTAGGTTAGCTTTAGATTTTTCTATAAACACCAACTAATTAATAATAAACTATAGGATTATAACCTAGAATAAGATGCAATCCTTTTAGCTTTGCTTATAGGTAACTCGGCGAGCCTTATATATAATCAGTAACTTCCTTAAGTACGCCTACAAAAGCTTTTTTACTAGCTTCTAGCTTTAGCTAATAACTTTTAGTTCTACACTAAGCATCTACCTACTTATAGCTACCTAAAACCAATTATAGATAAACTATATTATCTTGTTAAGATATAAGTTTGGAGCCTTATCTAGTCGGTAGAGCAATATGATAATTACCTTATTACTTAGTATATATCTTGACTTATATTCGCAACCAAGCCTTGTTTTTCCGTGCAGCCTTATCTTTTTCTGAATATGTTGGATTATCTTAGGAGAGCATTCGGCTTGACGGGCGTATATACGCTTACTGGTGCTGGCTGCAAGAAGGATTTTAATAAAGGCGTACTGCTAGTCACCCATATTTGGAGCCATATTAAGGAAGGCGACGGGGTAAAACACTAAGATCTAGGGGTGATATCACAATTTGGTGAGGGAGAGAAGTTCAGAATAGCTTCAAAATTGAGCTCCGAGCTCCGAATTAATGTGGGCCGTGGCTCAAGCCCTGGCCACGTACTACACCGCTTTCTGCTAGCTCTACATACTAATTTAGCTGCAGACGAAGCGAAATTAGGTGTGTGGTGTTGCGCGCGCACGGGGGGACAGCGAAGCTGGTACAAGCTGTAGGTGGGGAATATTATAAGATTAACTATAATTACTCCTCCAGCTCATCCTTCTCGTCCTCCTCTTCAGGATTGTCGCTATCCTCTAGCGGTATTATCTTGCTTAACGCGTCGCTGTCGTCTCGATAGCCACAAGAGTCTCTTCCAGCGGCTTTTCACCTGCAGCGACAGCTGCTTGCTCCGCGTCGTCTTCTGCCTTGATAGCCTCTTGCTCCGCGGCGCCTTAGTATAGCGAACAATACCAAGAGAGGGGTGGTGATAGAGGTTGGTAGGCGAATATCCACAGGAGCTTCTTGCGATCACGTGATAGCTCCGCTAGTATATAGATTCGTTCTTGGTAACGACTCCACAAACACTAGCAAAAATTTATTTTCGCTACGGTACGCAGGCTCGCCAAATCGCCACCAACTGTATATAGTAATTGTAGCGAACGCATGTGCCTGCACGCAAGGACCTTTTTGGTTGCCCTGGAGATTCACCTTGGTTGGCTAGGGGAATCGCCTTCGTTAGCCAGGAGAACCAAATTGAAGACGTACGCTTCCTCTTCGCCCCTCAACTATGCCTCCGTTGTGGCCGCCAAAACTCGAATATAACGCTGTTTCTGCAGAGAGGTCGATGAAATTTGGTAATATCGTACAGGATGAAAACCTCACGATATTGACAAAGATCGCGACACTGCGAAACTGCGGAGGAAGGTCGATCGCGAACAGAGGCGTTCGCTACGATTGCTATATACAGTTGGTGGCAATCTAGCGAAATTAAATGCCCGTATCGAATCTGTTTTTCGCCAAAGGGGGGGGGGAAGCTGGTCATGCACAAGACTGTAAAGTTAAAATATATACTAGCGTCTATATGTTGCTTGGCAGTGTCTACCTCAGCAACGCACCTCCTGCAATATTCGCGAATATCAAACGCAGTCACTATATGGCTATTTCGCTTTTCAATATCATTAAAACTTATTAATATTCATCATTTATTCGTTCGAGAATTATTTTATAACGCTATTACCGCTTATAACCAACTAGGATATCCGTACGCGTGCACAATCCCAATAAACAAACCTATCCGGACGACCTACCTCAACTACACCATCGTCTATAACCGTTACACCCTCCTCTATCAGTCCTATAATGCCGTCCGAAGCCAATATACACGCCGCTGCCGCAGAAGAGCGTGAAATTGCTAGAGAGTAAAGGGAACAAGCTTAAGATAAAAAAGAGATTTAGAAGTATAAGGAAGAGTATAAAGCCCACCTAGTGGAGGAGGCTCGCCAACACAAATACCACTAGGCTCAAATAGCTTAATTACAGTCAGGCTTGGCCCCTTTGGCCTTATAAGCTACTATAACAGCCGCTATAGCTAATAACCTTGGTGAGCCTCTCCCTCCTAGTATAAAGTTGCTTGAACTCCGCCTTCCTGGCGTCACAAAAAGGGATTACCTAGACATTTTTAAGGGCACCTTTAATCTAGTAAACCTCGCCCGCCTTTAAGTCTATACCACTCGGACCAAGATCACTAATAAGACACAGATTAAGAACGGTACTCTAGTTACAAGGAAAGCAAAGGCAAATAAGAAGCTATTTATAGATAAAGGCGTCTAGTTTAAAGGCTTTACTAACTATATAGTTATTACTAGCACCCTCTATACATGCCTGCCGGACCTTATCGCTAGTATACTCCTCTAGATAAATATAATTCGCACCTTATTAACCCAGTATATCTAGGTAGGTTGCATACTTAATCTAACACTTAACTATTATACCTTTATAATAACCAATGGCCAACTAGAGCCCACTAACTGGCAAATACTAGCCTAGTACACAGCGCCATACCTTATAATGTCTAGTACCATCAGCTTCGCCCCCTTAAAGAGACCTAGGTTGGATACCTCCTATACCTCTAATACCTACCGCAAGTTTAATAGCAGAGGCTGCGATAATACAGCTTATAAATACCCGCACAAGTACTTAAAGTGTGGTAAAGATCACGCTGTATTATCTAAAGCTTACGCCTAGGAACAGCAAGGCGAACCTTATAAAGTAGGGTCTAGCCTAACTATAATATTAACTTTAATTACACGCCTAGGACCTAGGCCTAATATATCACCATTATTCCCTACCTTTATAGAGGCAGAGGCTCTCCACCACTCTCTATTACCCCTAAGGATTTTAGCGTGGCACTCCCTTCTATCCAACTACCCGGGCAATCTACTAGCCATTTTAGTAGGCATCCTAACCTATAGCTATAAGATAGGGGCCGAATTAGTTCTTACCCTAAGATCTTATAGGAACCATAACTCCTCTTAAAATAACACCAACCTTATCTCTAAGAATATAACATCAGACCTTATAAAAGGACGTATTAGAATCGTAATAGGGCCTATTATAGTTTTACCCCTTAGCCTAGTGCCAAAATTAGATAGAGGATACCACCAAATTTATAATCTCTCCTTCCCACTAGCATCTTTAGTTAATGACGCAATTCCAGAAGAATATAGAGCACTAGTATACACTACAGTTACCGCTATTTAGGCCCACGTTATTTCTGCAGGCCGTAGATGTTTACTGCTTAAGAGAGATATTAAAGATGTGTTCCGCATAGTCCCCCTATATTACGGACGCTTTAAGTACAATGTTACGACTACTTGGGGAAGAGTCAGAGGAAGCTAGTTAGTTAATATAGGCACGGTTTAGGATGGATCTAGTGGAACCATAGGACGAGGAATAGTAGCCGAGTTATATAATATGCTATATAAGGAACGTAAGGAACGTAGTAAACGTACGTACCTTACGTATAACACGTACCTCACGGAGCGAAGGGATTTCTTAGGCGTATGGTTATGTATTTAAAGGACCACAGTCCCTACCCAAATAGTTCTCTCTTCGTAGTAAATCTTAGAATACAATTGGAGTTAATCTGTTAGGCAACCACTCCACTAGTTATTATTATGTTGTTAACACTATTCTTACCTATATACCTAGCCTAATAATAGGACCCACTGTAGTTCCTACTACAAGATTCCATTACACATTCACTACTAAGGTTATAGTATTAAACAAGATCGAACAACATGCCACCTAAAGCACCAGTCACAACGACGTCGACGGCAGCCACGACCTTAGGGCTAAAAGATACCAGTATAGCAGATACGGATTCGCAAGTAGTTATAAGAGGTCAGTTACAGAAAATGGTTAATCACTTATAGGATAATAATAGGATACTTAAAGAACGCATTAATGGAATTAGAGTAGCAAAGATTAAGTTACCTTTAATCAAACGATTTTTAGGAGAGAAGTTAAAGCTCAAGGGATTTCTTACATAGATGCACTTTAAAGTTATACAGAAAGGAGCGAAGTTAGCAATATTATTAGATTAAGTAGCCTATACAGAATTATTCCTAACAGGGAGAGTACTTAAGTGGTTCAAACTATATCTCACGGAGATATAGGCTAATGGCATAACAACTACTAACTAGGATATACGGTATATATTTACCAGTTGGAACGGGTTTATAGAATAACTAACGCATATATTTAGAGACCTAGAGGCCACAACCATAGCAGAACAAAAGCTTTAGAACTTAGTATAACGCACTTTAGCAATTAAGTATACAACGCAGTTTCAAACACTAGCTATATAGGTTAAGTGGAATGATAGGGCGCTTATAGCACAGTATAAGCAAGAACTTAAGGCTAAAGTCTAGGACGCAATTATCTTAATAGAAGATACGGATACTCTAAGAGAGTTAATAGACTAGTTAATAAAGATTAATAACAGGATCTATTAAAGGGAATAAGCTAAGAAAGGGCAAGATAGAGTTCCATAGTTATATAAGGCGCAGAGTACGTAACAACAGACATAGAGTTAAAAACCATAGAACGGCGCAGAGCTAATGGACCTAAGTAGTACCAAAGAAACCCAAAGGTGGGGAAAGAAACTATAGAAACCCAGAGATTAAGGACTAAGTAATTAAAGGACCTAGAAACAGAGGCTAAACCAGGGATCTTAGCAGCAAAAGACATTTAGGCAGACTCTATAGCAAGAAAAATGGTTTAAAGATAGAGCTTGCATAAATTGCGGAAAATAAGATTATTTCGCCAGAGACTATAGAGGTGGTTAGAGTAATTATACAGTAAAGGGAACCAGGCCAGCAGACGGCACATACATATAGAGGGACAATAGTGCACTATAAGGAACAAAAGAGTGTTTAATTAATAGTTTTACGTTTTATTATAACAACGCGTGCCAAATTTATAAGGACACTAAGTATAGCGTAAGCTATTAGCTATAGGAGCCATTATTATCTAAGTTTAAAGGAACCAACGAACTAGCTTATAGATTGGACATTAAAGATAATAAGTTTAATATAGGCGAAGCATTTACTAATAACAAGGTAATAAAGGCAGCTTACTAGGAGCATATAAACCTTAGAGAGGTTAAAATAGAAGCAGAAACTAAGACCATCACAGAATAAGGTTTAGTAATAGGTATTATAACACTGTTAGATATAATTTCCATCGCTTTATAAGACAAAAGGAGCAACGTTTAAAAGAAACTAAGTAAGTAGATAACTGCTAGTGCTAGCTTATTACTTAATAAAGGTAAAAGGCCACAGGCTTAAGATTCTTAAGAAGAGATACAAGAAGCTTAAGATTTTTAAGACAAGATAAGACACACCTAGGAACCCATAACGGACAAAAACCAATGGGAAAGAGCAGCGACTTAGTTTATAAATAAATAAATAAGTACAGGACGCAAGTTTAAAAACTATAAGTTTAGGGAACAAATAAGAATATTAATAATCCTAGGTAAATATAGTATTTAGCCTAAAGATTAAATAGTTAATACTAGAATTAAAAAGTAAGATAACTATAAAGATCCAGCTGCAAGACGCAAAAAATAAGAAACTATAGATAAGTTTAGAACAAGAATTATTACATAGCAAGAGTAAAAGCTAGACAAGAGGTTAGCTATGCCAGGTTATATAAGGGATAGAGTACCTGTATAAAGAGTTACTAATAGGCCAAGTACAGGGACACCTAGGGCAAAGTAGTTAGATAAACTAGAGTAAGAAGAGGATCTAGATATCCTAACTAGGTTTAAAGAAAGACATACCAAAGGATATTATAATGCAGTAATAACAAGGTACTTTCTAACAGATAAACCATACACACTAAACTAGTTGTACGGAAAGTGGTATAGGCAACGACACAACGATAAATAGGAAGACTTTTATATATGGCTAGATAAAAAAGTTGTCTAAGACCAACCTATTACGGAAAAACGCATAAGTTATATTAAAGGGGCGTTAATTATAACATTAAGAAACCTAGAAGAAGGATCTAGGAACTAGAGAAGCAAATAATAAATCTTAGTACCCATAATAGAGATACCAGTAGTCAGGTTAACTAGGTATAAGTTTAAACTTAAAAACAAAAACAAACTAAGAGTTAACCTAAGTCACCTAGCGCATTATACACTATTATGGATAGCTTGTGTGGATAATACCTGTAATATATATAAAGCACTAAAGGATAAAAACTAGAAGTACCTAGTAAGAATATATTAGGCACCAGAGGAAAAGCGGTTTAGGGACGCTAAGTATATACATGGATGGCACCTAGTAGAAGTATAAGGTTAAGGAGACTTAATACTTTAACTAGAAAGATTCCTTACGGAAGAATACCTAGACAGATAATAGTGGTAGAAGGGCCTAGAAAACACTTATCTATAGCATATAGAGGAAAAGAAATAAACTAAGTATTAGCTAAGGTTAAACTAAGTACAAGCAGGATCTAGCAGCTAATAGTTAGGAAAAGGGGAGGCGTATAGGACTAGAGGGAACCAGTGTTAGAGCCTTAGACCCTTAAAGGAATTTAAGAACAACACCTAAATTTATAAGTTAAGTGGCAAGATCAGTAGTTTAAAGTATTAATAGACAGTGGAGTAATAAGGAACCACATATCGCCAAAAGCAGTGGAAAGAATAGGGTTACTATATAGATAGAAGGAATACCTGTATCCCCTTATAACAATTTTAGGAGATTAGATAGCCTATAGAGGAGGCATTATTAATCTTAAAATAAGACCTATTTAGTTAACTATTAAAGGAAGACTAGTTAGAATGTCTTTTAATATCCTACTATTAGGATAGGTTAAGGCGATACTAGGAATGCCTTAGTTATAGGAGTACAATCTAAAGATTAATTAGGTTACAGGTTAGGTCGATATTAGAGATACTTAATAATATAAGGTGCGATAGCAAACCAAGTTGGTATAGTACTAGGTCGGAGCGATATACAAAGAGACTAAGTGAGGCTTAAGTTATATACCAAAAAGATACCATAGGTACGGAAAAAAGTTATAGTTACTAGAAAGTAAAAAGCTGTTAAAATATGCAGTATAGGACCATAAGATAGAATTAGAAGAGGGAATAAGTCTAAAGTTCTTTCCAATCTATAAGCTTACTAAAATAGAGTTAGTAGCGCTTAAGGAGTTTGTCTAGGAGAACTTATATAAGGGATATATTAGACCGTTATAGTTATTAGTAGGATATCCAGTATTATTTATCCTAAAGAAAAACGGAAAACTTAGAATGTGTATAAACTATAGACAGTTAAACAGCATTACTAGGAAGAATAAGTATCCTTTACCCTTAATTAGCGAAATCCAAGACAGGATAGGCGATGTAAAAATCTTCACAAAGATAGATCTAAGGTGGGCGTACCATTAGATTAGAATTAAGGAAGGCGACGAATAGAAGGCAGCCTTTAGGTTAAAGAAAGGACTATATAAGCCATTAGTTATACAATTCGGGCTTATAAACACACTAGCAATATTCTAGAAGTGAATTAATAGTGTGTTAGGAGAACACCTAGATGAGTTTATTATGGCATATCTTAACAATATTATCGTTTACTTAGAAAACGAGGAAGAACATAGAGAACACGTTAAATAGGTCTTAAGGAGACTATAGGAAGAACAGATGCTAGTAGCAATTAAGAAATGCAAGTTCTTTACAAAGAAAACCAATTTTGTGGGATTTATTATAGAACTAGGGAAAATCAGCATAGACCTAAAGAAAGTCGAAGCTATAGTAAGTTGGCAAGAACCAGAGAACATTACACAGTTAAGGTCGTTTTTAGGGTTTTGTAACTACTATAGGAGGGTTATAGCATAGTGGTTAAAAAGTATTAAGCCATTTATAAGACTAACAAAGAAAGAGGAACTGTGGGTTTAGGGTAGTAAGTAGAAGAAGCTATTCCAGGAACTTAAAGAGTTATTTACCTAAGAGCCAATCCTCAAGATCTATTAACCAAAGTTAGAAATAGTTGTTAAGACAGATGTATTAAACTTTATACTAGGAGTATACTTATTACAGAAGCACCAGGACGCATGGCATCTAATAGCATACTATAGTTGGAAGATAACACCACCAGAATTAAACTATAACATTTATAATAAAGAGTTGTTAGGTATAGTTACAGCACTTAAGAAATAGAGAGCATTCTTATAAGGCACAGAGAAACTATTTATAGTTAAGATAAACTATAAGAACCTTACAGGATTCCTAATAACAAAGGAACTCAACTAAAGACAGGTTAGATAGGCGGAAATGCTTATAGAATACTATTTTGAAATTTAGCACACTAAGGGTACAGATAATGCATAAGTAGACGCTTTAAGTAGAAAAGCTAAACTATAAAATAATAAAAAGCTATTAGGAGCTTTATTATAAAGGGATTAAGACGGATTAATTAGGTATAATTATCTAAAGATTGCAGCAACTAAGGAAAGTCAGATCCATAAATTACTAGAGAGTAATTAGATATAGAAGATCTAAGAAGCATAAGTAGAGAATCCAGACTTAGAGCAATACAAAAATAGAGAAGCAACATATATGCTTAAGTCTATTACAGAAGAGTTTATTAGGGAATTCTATAAGGGAATAACACAAGGACACAACGGAGCTATAGGCTTAGTATTAAGACTTTAAAAGGAGTACATTATTTAAGGAATCTGGGGACTAGCAAGATAAGTTATAAAGGAATATTTAGATTGCTAAAGGAACAAACCGACGAGGCATAAACTATATAGAGGGCTATAACCTATTAAAATACCAGGAAGACCATGGGAGGTTATATTATAGGACTTTATTATTAAGTTACCAAAGTTAAGAGATCCTATTACAGGATAAGATTATAACGCAATTTTAGTAATAGTGGATAAGCTAACAAAGTAGGGATACTTTATAGCATATACTAAAGAGATATTAGTAGAAGATGTCGCTAGAATCTATATAAAGGAAGTATTTGTAAGATATAGAGCACTAGACAAAATTATATCAGACAGAGATCTAAGATTTATAGCAGTATTTTAGGAAGTATTTCTGGCAGAATAGGGGGTTTGCGTAGTAATATCTATAGTATATTATCCGCAGATGGACGGATAAATGGAAAGACTAAACTAGACACTAGAATAGTATCTAAGGTATTATATTAATTACGTACAGAACAATTAGGTATCGTTACTACCAGTTATATAGTTTGTATATAATATAATACCACAAGAAGGAATGGGGACATTACTATTTAAGGCGAATTATGGGTACGAATTAAGAACATCGTTATCACCATATTAAGTAAAGAAGACGAGTAGCATAGCTAAGTAAAGAATAGAGATGTTAATAAATCTTTATATAAACCTTAAAGAAACAGCTAAACTAGTACAAGAATAAATAAAAAGGTATTATAATACTAAGAGATCTAAGGGACCAGATCTTAAGAAGGGAGATAAAGTATAGCTACTATATAAAAATTTTAAGAGTTAACGACTAAGTAAGAAGTTGGACCATATTAGACTAGGACCTTTTAAAATTATATAAAGAATTTTATTGGTTACGTATAAGTTAAACCTACTAGCTAAAATAAAGATCTACCCTATATAATATATTGCAATGCTAGAACCAGCATACGGAGGTGTTAAGCCACTAGTCTATAAGGCAGACACGTATAGAGGACAAGAGGAAGACAAATAGCAAGTTTTAAAGATCATTAGTTACAAGGACGTAGATAACAAAATGTGGTATAAAGTAAAGTAGATAGGCTATAGTAAGACTATCTAGGAACTACTAAGCAACCTAGAGAACGCTATAGGAAAGGTAAAGAAGTATCAGAAGAAAGTAGGTTAGGAAGCATTAAAAAAGAATCGCCAAAGAATAAGTCACCTAAGGGGGACCTAAGAGGAGCAATTGCCGAGCTACTTAGAGTTGTTTTCCTTATAGGAGGAAAGCTAGTTCTTTTATTACCTAGCTCGTTAAGACCCTATTAAATAAGTTTTTACTCCTTGGAACGAACCTTCTTACAAACCTTCTTAAGACAAAGCAGTTAAGTAGATACCGCAATCCAAGCATTTAGAGCCTTCTATTCCGTATCTTGGGAACGTTCTAGCTTAGCCAGGGCAGCGGAGAGCTCACCATCAAGTTTCGCAGCAGTAGATTAAACGCGAGACCCTATAACAAGTTACTTAGGGAACTTAAAGACTGTTAAGAGTTATAAGACGCGCACACTTAGCGTTAGAAGAAGAATAAACGTCACAGAGTAATTAAATATTTGCTTTAGTATACTCCAAGTAAGAAGATGGTTATTAAAAGTTAGGACTCGCTAGCGCGACATAGACTAGCCCCTCTTTTACATAACAAGAACACAGAGACGGCATTATCTCACCCAACAACAGTATAGTAGCGACTGTACGAGCACAACGTTGCGCGTATAAGGAAGAAGACGCTTTAGGTATAATAAGTAAGGATATTAACTAGACTAATTAAACGGACATTACACCTCTAGTAGACGACTTGGAGATATTAGGAATCTTTAAGGACGAAGATAAAGAGAAGGGAGATAGTATTACGGACGCTTTAAGTATAATATTATAACTACTTGGGGAAGAGTTGGAGGAAGCTAGTTAGTTAATATAGGCACGGTCCAGGATGGATCCGGTGGAACTATGTGACAAGGAATAGTAGCCGAGTTATATAACATGCTATATAAGGAACGTAAGGAACGTAGTAAATATATATACCTTACGTATAACACGTACCTCACGTAGCAAAGGGATTTCTTAGGCGTATGGTTGTGTATTTAAAGGACCACAGTCCCTACCCAGATAGTTCTCTCTTTATAGTGAATCTTAGAATACAATTGGAGTTAATCTGTTGGGCAACTACTCTACCAGTTATTATTATGTTGTTAACACTGTTCTTACCTATATACCCAGCCCAATAATAGGACCCACCGTAGTTCCTGCTATAAGGTTCCGTTACACCCTATTCTATAGGGCAAGAACATTAATGGGCTTCTTCTGGGAAGGTATTACCTACTAAAAATGCTACCTATTCTTTAATCTTTAAACTGCGCCACTTATATTTAACCTCTTCGTGGAAGGCCTATACTAGATACTCTATTCACAACTACCTTATAAGGTAGAACACTACCTAGACAATTTTATCTTTATCCTTACCAACCCAAACAACTTAGCGGCTGTCACCTAGACTTATATCTCTGTCACTAACTCCCTAGGTATCCCTTAAAATGGCTCTAAAGATATAGCAGAAACTATTATTAAGGTCCTAGGATACACTATTAACACCATATAAATGCAAACTTAATTATCACCACAGAAACAATTACGCGCTATTAAAAAGGTCACTACTATACTCTAATACAGCTTATTATCGTTCCTTTAAGCCTAGCAGCTTACGGGATACCTTATATAGTACACCCATATAATCAGACTTAGTTAATCTTACTCTAGATCCCTCTAGATTTTTATTACTACTTAGCTAAAAACTCTAGCAAATAAGTATAAACCTAGGCGATTTAACACTAAGTTGCAAAGTGATTTATGTATCTGGCTCAACCTACTTACTATAAGTAATAGGGTATTGTTCTTTAACAACATTAAACATGCCCACATTTATCTCTTTACTAACGCCTCTACCCGGTTCGGGTTTAGCAGCTTTTACTTCTTTAAGAAACTCAAACACAAGGATAACTAGTAGTAGTATACCACCAACCTCCCTTAATTTTAGGCGTTTAGCATATTGCCTAAGCCCAGTTAATAAGTAGACCATATTAATCCAAAGGAGATGCATACTATTGCTTATATATTTAATATATAGTCTACTAACTAGCAGTATAGCACGCTATCTATTTACACTAATAGCATGGTGGTTCACTAGGGTATTAAAAAGACCGTTATCCGTGGCGTAGCAAACAAATCGCTCCGCAAGATTATGCTAGCTGCTATAGCTTATAATATTATAATATCTACAAAGTAGATCCTAGGTAATTTAAATAGCTTAGCTAATATACTATCTTAATTCCAGGCCACGACTATCTATTAGTTTTGCCTATACTGGGCCCTTAATTTACTACTATTAAAGCTAATAAGTTTTAACTAGGTACCATAAACCCAACAAACTACTTATAACCACCTATAAATTTTAAGGATAATATTAACGCGCCATTTAACCTCTACGCGCTCCTTCTCTAGCACGGCCTTACGCTAGCAACCCATAGGAACTATTCCTCAGCAGTTAACAGCTGGGAGTTATACTATGCACTTAAAGAAGTCTCTCCCTACCCAGCTAAGCCGCGTAAACTAGGCGAATAGATTACCTGCCGCGCGTTCAGTACCTCCCAGCCATAAATAGGTAGGCTTAAGGCCGAAACCTTATAAGCCTACGTCTCCGCAATTCGCTTACGTTACATAGATTACAGCATCTCAATTGCGGCATTTAAGGATCCTATAGTACACCAATTACTCGCCAGAGCAGCCGCTATCTCTCCCTTAGTAAAGAAGGATAAGTAGCCAATGGTTTGACTAAAGAGGTAGAGCATTTTTGCTTCTTTAGAGGGGAAATGGTTATGGTTAACACAAAGCTTTTCTTATACTTGGATTCTCCAGTTCTTAAAGGTTGGGTCTATGCCATTTAATAATAGTAGGGGGTTAGGGAGCTTAACGGACTTTAATTACTTTATCATCATGTCCGTACTCTCTAGTATATCATATTTAGTTAAGCAAATGGGTTAACTAAGGCTTTGTAAAGAGGAGGCTAGGCTATTTTATAAGGCAGTAAGGCTTTCTAGGATCTTCTTTAGAGTCTCTTATATGCTTTGGGCTTAAAGACAATTAACCTTTTAATTAGCTGCAAGGGCACGAATCTGCTTATGTATACCCATAACGTTGTTATTGTCTTTGATTTCTAATCCTAACTAGATCTTATATTCCTCTTGGGTAGAGGCAGGTCTTTTAGATAAGCTTGCTTTAGGTGCCATTATTAGCTTCCTAAGGTTTATCGGAATTGTACAATTCGGTTTCAATTCTAGGGTTCTTTTGGGGGTGCAGGTTAAGTATAGTCTGGCCTATAAGGTGGGATATTATCAGGGCCTTCTTAGGCGTAGTAGTGTGAGTTTTTTTTAATGTCTGAGTATAACGCGTCAACGCGTTATTGCAGATAAAGGTCTTCTTTTAGGGTGGGATATTATTAAGGCCTTCCCAGGCAATGTAGGGAGAGCTTAGTATAATGTAATGGGCTTATATAAATGCTTCTAAACCGAAGCTTGTAGATTGCTACTATATAAGAATACTAAGCTAAGGAGAAGAAGAAGTCTATTAGAGACTGGCAAGATACAAAGGGGTTGCTAAGGCGCTAGTAGCAAGCGAGCTAATGGCGATTTTCCATCCCGGGGATGGAAAATCCTGATTGGTTGGCAGGAGTCAGGGTCTACTGAGTATGGTAGGTGGCGTGCCCTAGCACCATTATAGCGTGTATTAAAGACCTAAAGACGCTTAATGCACTATACGCTCTTCCAATACAAGCTTAGTGGCAAAATCCTACAGCTTACAGCAGCCTTTAACTTACTAGTACTGCCATAATCAAGTTGGAGGGGTTTTTCTCAAATGGATGTATATACTACCTTAAGCAGTCTAATAAGTTCCTAAAGTGATTCTCTTAGTGCGTCCCAACTCTTCTAATTCCTTAGTAAAATAGTTGGACTAGGGATTTGCTATCTAAAGCTTTTCAAGCCAGCATATATAATCTAATAGGGAGAATTTCCTAAAACACTAAGATGAAGGTCTTAAATCTAGGACTACTTAGTAAATACCGCAGACACAATTATATATAATTTTAGCCCGTTTTAAGCGCGAACATTAATTTAACATGTTTAATGGACGCTTCTTTCTATAGTTAACCGGCTAACTTAGACTAGGAACGATGTTTCTAGTAAGGTTTAGGATTTCCCCACAATTGTGTTTACTAACTAAACGATGCCACATTTTAGTCCGCATCTTCCACTCTATTTAGGATGTTTTTAAGACTAGACTGCATCGCCAATAAGAAGTATAGAAAAGTACTTAGGGATTAATCCGATAGCAGTAAAATAGAAGACATAAACAGAACCAAAAACAAGTTATTAAAGTTTAAACAATAGGAAAGACATATAGATAGAGTTATTCGTAATCACATACGGAAAATTTCTCTAGTATTAGGGGAGAACATTAATAATCTTCGTCAAGCAGATATTGACAGACACCTTTACACATTGTTAAGTCTAGCTAAAGCACTTACAGCATTAAAAAGTACAGCAGTCAATTAAGGACCAACATAATAGAGGCGGTGGAAATTATTTTGGACAGCTAGTCATACTAAGAGAAATTTAGAGAAGGCGCTTCTCTATATTACGGCTAGTTTTAACTAGGATCCTAGTCTAGTGCTTATTTCCACTGTCACATAAGTTAATCCAGTAGACTGCTTCTCGCTTATATACTTATTATATACCTTCGCATTGTACTCCGGCTCATTTCTATCAATTATAACTACAATATATCTCCTATTTAAATCTAAATGTGTCTCTAATGCTTAGTACCAGCAAGCTAAGCCTAGAGTAACGGAGACAAAGAGCATAACAATAATGCTGAATCCAACCACAATATAATTGGATAGTAGGATAAAAGCATAGCCAGAGCCGAAAAGGAATTAGCAATTATTAACAGGAAAATAATAAAGTTAACAGCTAAGAGGATAAAAGGTATTAGGGACTAAGATAGTATTAGAAGCAATCTTAACCTAAAGAATTATAAAGACTTACTATTGCCCGCGCTGCTGCTAAATACTAGCGAGGCATTCCTAGGTTAAGAGAAGAGTTAATTTAATTCTAGGATATAGGCCACTAAGGATAAGACGGCAAAAGGTTATATTATGGAATATTTATCTTCTCTATTCTAATAGAGGCAAATATAGGCCCATCTAGAATATATCACCTTACTGGAACCCAGCTAACACAGCCTTATAGTAGTCTAGACGACGCATCACCATTGCCACTCTTCGCTATACTATAAATTGGTGTACAAGGTCACCGCCTGGCTCAATATAACACTAATACACGATTACCAGCTCAACATGGAGCTCCAACACTAGAGGCATTAGCTTCTCTATTACCTAGAACAAGAACGGGATATAATAGAATCAACGCTAGTTTACAATCCTTATAAGCAGTTACTTAGATTAGTTCTCTGCTGCTTTAGGACAGCGTACTCCAACTCCTATACTGGACTTTTAACACTTCTAGTTGCTCCATTAGTGTTGATTAGACTCCTTTTATTAAGTCAATAGCAGGACCGCCGCCCCACCACTATTATAATCCAACCAAGCTCTGCTCCTCACACATAACGGCTAAGAAGTGACACAGCCATCCTTAGCCTACATTTATCGGAGAATCCAGCAGAATGAGCCCACGTTATATAGGCTCAGCTCGCCTATAGCGGGCAAAGTATCGCTCTAAAGCCTGCCTTGGTCAGCCGTATCAGCCTATACTATAGCAGCTAAACTCCGCTAGCTACGATCCTAGGCGCTAAGCCTTTACAGGGGTACTCGTATAATCCGGCCCAGCTCGCGATGGTCACGCTAGTGTATCACACCATAGCATGCGTTAACAGCTCAGCGCCGTTGGGTATAAATGCCCAACCATCTCTTCCGGATCGCGACCCCTAACTAGAGCCTATGACATCCCCTAATCGTTATAATAGCGGGACGCTTCGTGGAGCTAGAACAGCCTTTTGTCTTACTAATCCCATAATCCACCAGCCACGGTGTCTGACAAGTCCCCATCCAATTATAGCTCCTTCCGCTAGTCGTTGCCTTCCTAATGTCTTTGGCGTCCAGCCAGGGCCATTCGCTCTTTGCTAGGCCGCGTCACATAGAGTTGTAACTCCTTCAGCCATTTTTTACAATGAAGGTTGATTCACCCATTGCTATGAGAATCCCGTTTGTGTGAGTATGCCTCGTCCAAAACACGGCGGCCCACCCAATAGGTTATATCGCTTGACTCACCGTCCAAGTGATTATAGCGGCATAATTGAACTCTAGAGCCTAACAGAGCCTTCGGCGCCCAACCAAATCTCGCCACTAACGTTTTTATAAAGCCTGCGATATGCTCAGGGAATCCCCTTAGTCAGGATTAACCAGTGTGGTTTTCGATAACTTATTATCGATTCTTATCAATAATTCTCACCGCTTAACTAAAATTTCTGAACTCCTTCCTTCTCTTTAATTATTCCATACGAATTATGGATTCCGAAATCGATTTATCTCTTCCTGCGCCTTCAACTACCCACAATTCGGTCCAGTGCTTTCATCAAACCAAACCCAAACGGTTCAAACCATCTTATTAGACGTTTGATTGATATCAAACTGAGTTTGTTTAGTTTAATAACTATCAATTAAACCAAACCCGATTGATCTAGTTTGACAATTAATTGCTTATATTACTCTAGCTGCAAGCCTACAGCTGCAAACCTTCGCGTAGGCCTAATTTTAATAGCATAAGCGCCTCAATTGTGTTAGGCTTGAGGCTATTACGCTTATCTGTGAAGATATTAAGAGCGTCGCTAAACTTGCGCTCCAGGTCGCTACTTTTTAGCGGCGCTGCAGCAAGATCAAGAGCTATTGAACTAAGTACAGGATACTTATTATAACAGTTAAACTACCAGTTAATCACATTAATATTAATCTTTATTCTATTATTCCTTACCAGCCTCTTTATAACTGGGCTATTAAAATAGCAATTAATCTCCTTAGTAATAGGATCTCTTGCCTTTTTACCCTAATTAGAATCACTGTCTTTGGGCTAGTACTTAGTGCGAGGCTTCCACTTGCGTGGCGAGCTGCGTGTAGCCATTACCTTTAGTGTAGGAGGCCTGCTCTTAAGTGAAGCATAAGCAAACTCTTTGAAGTTGTCCTTAACAGCTTCTTACCATTTAGGCCTTAAAGCCTAATGCGTCTTAAACCACCAAAACTTCCTGTTAGGATGGAGAAGAACAGCTGCTTAGTAAGCTAGTGTTACATCACTAAGGCTGTAGTAGTAGTTAAGTTTCTCCCATATAAGCTCTACTATAGTGATAACATACTTGTTTATATACTTATTAGCTACTAGCCTTACTTTTTGCTTCTCCATAAAGGTTAAGAGGCTATCGAGCTTTATAAGCCACTGCTAGAGAGAGCCAGTATTGCTATAAATGCCATGATACTCTAGTTTAAAGGTTGCTTTAGCTAGAGGCTCTAGTATCTTCTTAATATTATATAGAGCCTCCTAGTGATTAGGTAGGAGTTAATCGCCAGAGATACTATGGTTGGAGGTTAATTTCTGCATTCTGGTATACTTATTAATAGTAGGGCGCAAGCGGAGACCTATTTAAAAGAGATTCTGTTAGCAAGGTCTTAATCTATCCCTAAAAAACAGGCTTGGTATTAAGGCTTATTATAAAACCTAATTAATTAATTAGGCTTAGCTTTAGAAGGCAGAACAGCGGCTATTAATTATATAGCGCGTATTTAAGTTAATCTAAGTTACCAGCTGGTAACTTACCTACTAACCAGCCTTCTTATGTACTAAAATCGAGAGCTATAGCTAAACCTTATATTAACCTTTAAGGATGAAAATAAGGTCCTAGTGTGTTCTACTAGGCAGTTCACCTACCACATTTAATCATCTTATAGGTACTATTCCATCTTATAGCGTTCTCTTTAACAAGTGAGTATAGGTAAAGGCCTTAATTGTTATTTATAGCCCTTTAAGCATCACGGAAGGCCTCCCTATGTTATAGTGTTATTATAGCGTGGATTGCCAAGTTATAAAGCATGTTAACAGGACCTTTCTGACGCTAGGCTTCGTGTTGCTTTTAAACAGCCTTCTCTTCCACTTGTTTAGCATGTATCTTCGCTACAAACTACTCTGCTTCTTTATTGCTACGCGCATGCCAGGAGGCTGCTTCTTCTGCGGAGTATAAGGAAGCCTTTGCATGCATATTACCATATAGGCCATTCTTTACTGCAAGGTTAATTATGTGGCAGCCATATTAAAGCCAAAAGAGCTTCCAATCCTTGTCTAGATAATTGTAGAAGTGCTATGCAAAAGTGTTATTATTTAACGCATTATCCATAGTAGTATATACAATGTGGGATGTAATATTATAGGATTCCACAGTAGCAATTACTATAGAAGCGATGTTCTTACCAGTATAAGGTCCTAGAAGTATACAAAAGGCAATTAAAAGGTTCTATAGCTTCCCATTCTAATTAATAAAATGCGCCTTAATACTAAGGAACGCGATGTAGTTAGGCGATGTCCAAATATTAAGTGTAAGGCTTATATTAGAGGCTGCAGTATGGAGAGCGTGTTTAATACGCTTACTCATAATCTTTGCATCTTTAATTACCTATTTAGAAACTGTTGCTGGCGACGTAGGGTGTAGGCTTGTAGCTATAGGGTTAAGTAGGCTAATAAGGCGAATAAGGTGCTCTAATAAGGCTCTAGTAAAAGAGATATTGTCTAAGACCATAAAGGCAACAAGGTGTTCGCGGTATTGGTAGAATTTAACTTAATAAGTAGGTAAACCTTTAGTTATAATAACGTCCTCCTCTTTATAGGGTTCTTCTCCCTGCCTATTAAAGCCGTAGGTGTTAACTATATGGCTAATTATATATGATGTGGAGGCTGCTAATCTAACTACAGGAGGGATTACTCTATGGCCTTTCCTATTAGCAGGTTTCATGTAAGAGATTATAGGCTTACATCTATAGCAAAGCCAGTACTGCTGTTGCTTTGTATCTTATACTAGAGTGCCATACTGCCAGACCCAGGCTCTACGCCTATAAGAGGTCTTGCTATTAAGCTATAGAGCAAGCTAATAGCCAACTGCATCTTTAGGCCTAAAGATAAAGCCATCTACGCTATATATTGGCTGCCTTAGGTGCAAACTGCCCTCTATAAAAAACAGCGAAGGCGTAGATTAATCAGAAATATCACCAATTGATATATCTAAAGGCATTAAGTGGGAAACCTGATTAACTAAGGTAAACACGGTAAAGAAAGGGGCTATAGAGGCAGGATAGAAGAGTCTTTAGTAGGGAGGCTGCACAAGGCTTAAAGGATTTGACGCCTCTGATACCTATAGCTATTGGCTCTCCACCATTTTACCAGAACTTTATTTCCACTAAGAGATCAGTTCCCAAGGCAACTAGCTTATAGTAAGGGCAGGAAGGCTGTTCTAGCAATTTATTAAACTAATAGACGATTAATTTAATCCAATTAGTTTATTTAATTGGTTTAATCTATATTAAACAAACCTTAATTGGACCAAATCAATCAAACTAAACAACCGTCGATAAGGGTCCGGTTTGATAAAAGCACTAATTCGGTCAAAACTGAATTAAAAGGAAGGGGTAAATCTACTCATACAACATAGGTCCATACTCGAACGGCACATAATGGAGAGCATTCTCGGCTTAAGTTCTATATACACTATACAGCGACACCACTGTATAGCACTTCGGTTAGTACAAATATGCGTGGACATCTTAAGTTAAAGCATAGAATATATGTCGACCGAACTCCGGGTCTAATTTAAGAAGAAACCGTCCGCTAACTACAGCAACTTTATACCCAAGCAGAGTCTTTAGGCCAAACAAAAGAGATCAATACTTAAGTCTACCAAAAACATCTAAATTAGGATATAATTAATGAGGCTTTAATTACACTAATTGTTATACAAAACCTTCCTTTTTAAGTTGTTGAATGGCCTAAATTTTATGCTTTTTGCCAAGTGCTTAATCCAGAATTGTCCGACTTTATAACTACGGCACACTCTTAAGTTATGAAGAAGATTAAGCAGTCCTGGCAGACTTATAAAGACGTTATACAAAAGAAACTTTAGTTAGCAATATTAAGTATTTATCTTTCACTTAATATCTGGACCTCCCTAAATAGACTCCTTCTTCTAGGGATCTGCGCCCACTTTATTAACTATAGTTAAGAGAAGCGCTTAAAGGCCCTCCTCGCGTTTCGTATGGTAGCAAACCATAGCAGAAATAAGCAATTCGCTACTCTTCTCCCAGTCTTTAAGGACTATAGTATCGTACAAAAGCTTAGGTCTATTATTTGTGATAACGCTACTTTAAATAATATACTTTGTTGTACGGTAGAAGCCTATCTCTAGTAAGAGGAGGATATTAAATAGGATTCTATATATCGGCGGATCCGCTATACTGGCTATATTATTAATTTAGCCGTATAAGCCTTCCTATTTTATGGTCTAATTAAAATAGAGTAACTTAAGTCGTACAATAAACAAGAAGGAAAAGGAGAGGTAGTGGATAAAGAAGAGAAACGGGTAACCTTTCGGGTTATAGGACCACTTAGTAAGCTTTATAATATCATTATATATATACACAGTTCCGCTAGTTATACGAAGGAGTTTAAAGATCTAGTAGAGAGAATAATTCCACTTAATAACCGTATAAGATAAAATAGCTAGTTTTAAATGCTAGCTATAGCCGATTAAAAGGCGGGAGCTATTAATACCTACACTAAGAACTACTTTACCACGCTTTAGGCAGACTATCTCTCTCTAGAGGACTAGAAACGGCTTTATATAATTAAGGAATTCCTTTAACCATTCCACCGAGCAACTCTAGAGACTTAAGGTGACCACACAACAATTAATAGTGTGCTCTTTACTATGGATATTATTATTTAGTACTTTAAAGCCGCGCTTATAAGTAGACTTCCTTCTAAATTAGATAATACTAATACTATATAATAGTCTAAACATGCTTCTAATAAGGAGTTTAGCGCTCAAATTAGAAAGGGATGGGAGACCTTTAATAAGTACTATAGTAAAACGGACAACTTACCACTTTACGCCGCCGCCCTTATTCTTTATCTAAACCGTTATATAAAGTATATTAAGGCAAACTAGAAAGTAAAGTGGGTTAAGCCCGTATTAAAAAAGGTTAAAGAGCTTTGGGAGTCCTACTAGGAAAAAGCTCCTACTCCTTTAAGTCCTCTATCATACAAAAGGAGATCTTAGGAGTAGGAACTTAACGTATTTAATTAGATTGCTTAAAAGCTAGGGAAATATACTTAACTAGCAAGTTAGGATAAGTACTAAGATTATTATAATAGGGAACCGTATAATATTGGTAAGATGCCAGCGCTTAAATAATGGTATTAAGATCAGCAAAGAAAACGTTGGCTAAGGTTATTATATATGGCAATTAATATTCTCTTAATTCTAGCTATAAGCGATAAACCAGAGCGAGTCTTTTTAGGGGGACGTCGTATAGTATCGTGGGAAAGGGCGCAGATGGGAGCAGAAAACCTTAAGAGGGTAGAGTGTTTAAAACATTGTAAACAAAGTGGTATTTTAGACGAATAATATCTAATATTAGGTAACTATTAGGACCTTTTCTAGAAGCCTTCCTCCAAGTTCCCTTTGTAAATTAATTAGCCTTAGGCACGTACTATAATGCCAAGTAATTATCGATAATTATCAATTATCGACTAATGATAGCGATTATTAATCAATGCCTTATCAATAGCATCAAAAACCAGCCTGGGATTAACCAATATGCTTTCAAAGTCGCAGTCATGGCTACGTTTCGCGTGATTCTGCCTTTGTTAATGAGTCTGAGATGCAACACGGTGATTACGCCCAAGTAATCCAAGTAATTCTTCTCCAATCACAAGCTGCTGATATCGGTCACCAGTGTGTCCAATAGCCAGCGACGCTGGCAGCGTAGCTGCCAAGAAGCTGATAACGTAAGCAGTCAGCCAACAGTTAGTCTGCGTATAAGGTAGTTACAGTCAGTCAATAGTCAGTCGGTGATAAAACTACAGCGAGCTAACAGCTCGCTGCCTTGGTGGTAAAGAAAGGAAGATTTAAAGCTTTTGGTAGAATTTGGATCTTTAGCTAAAATCCGGTTGGCCAAGCAATAGGAAACCCTTAGTAATCTCTTACTTAGCCATAGTAAAATAGAGCATTTCCCCTAATATCTCCACTACGCGTATAAATCTAGTCCCCTATATTTAAACTTACCTTTTTATTACCTATGCAAAATATAAAGTATATTACATTTTATGCCCTAATAAGGTAGTAGAGCTTCTTCCTCTACTTCTTCCTCTACCTTTTCTTTATTAACTTTATCTACACATCCTTTAGTACCATATAGGCCTTATATATTAACTGCTTCTATTAATAAGTAAGTAGATAAGGAAGATAAGGAACTAGTTAAGCTATAATATAGGAAGGTTCCTTATAAATTTAATAACAATTTAGCTAATAAATATGTATAGTCCTTAGTTATAGATAAGAGCCTTACTTTTTTAAAGTATAATTAAAAGCGTATTAAGCTTACTAGTGAGCTTAACCGCTACTATAATGCAGGCCTTAAGTTTATTAAGATTAGTTCTAACGCTATAAGTAAAATAATGTTATTCCTAATCCTTTTAATTAGCGGCTTAAAATCAGTTAAATAATTTATCTAATACTTGCTAAGATTGCTCTTAATATATTCTCTATACTAGTAATAAGCTCTATATATAAACGAGCCTTTAATTAAGCTAAAAAGATTATTACTAATAAGCGTAATTAACTATTAGCCGATATAATTAAAGCAGATTAATATTAGAAGTGGTAGCTAATTAAAGGCCTTTTATTAAGTAGTTTAATTAACTATATTAACTTTAATAGAGCTTTAACTATACCCTAGTTAATAAGTTTAAATATTAATTTTACTAGCTATAAGCCAACTATAGAGGTAGAAAAGCTAGTTTGGTAAGATATATCTAATAGAGCTTTATATTTAATTAAATCTAATATAGAAGTAGAGCCTCTAGAGCCCTTATTACTGCTTTTTTTTTTATTGCTAATATTATTACCAACCTTAATATCTATCTTTTTAAGCCTTTACAGGCGTAGAGAATAATTTTAGCTATATTTTAATATTATATTAGGTAAATTAAGGTTATCTTTTAATTAGGCAATGTTAATATTTGTATATATAGAGGTGCTGCCAAAAATCCGTGATAAAACACTATAAAATTTATATAAATTGCCTAATTTGGATAGCGAGCTGACAGCGTAACAGTCAGCGTACCTAATTTTAACGCAGCGGACAGCGAGCGGTCTACTCGGCTGCAGTCAGTCAGCTATAAGGCCTCAAAGCTCGCTGTCCGCTGACTATTAGACACACTGTCGGTCACCACTTATCAATCTTATCAGGTTGCGATTGCTCTTACCCTAGGCCAAGCTTTTAGAGCATGGTTGGTTAGATTTAATCCTGCTAGGGAATAGATGAGTAAGGGATTAAATAGGCCTAAATAACCACGGATAGAGTAACGAGGAGGACTTTGGACAAAGACTTCTATAGTTAATTCAATTTTAATAGAGCCGTTGCTATTACTATTAGTTGTTTACAAAGTGCCGTCTACCCTTAAGAAGGAGGTTGCTCATGGTCCTAGAAGGTGGGCTTAGTAGAGAGTTTATTGGGAAACTTTAGTCAGGCCTCTCTTAGAGCCAAAATTGGCTACCAAAGAGCTGGAATCGGCTCTGCAGACAGCCAAAACAAGCTCCACACTACCACCTTAGAATTCGCTTAGGTTTGCTCAGTTATAGCTTAGGTTAAGGCGGCAGCAGCTTAGGTTTCACGCCAAACTTAGAAGACTTCGTTTTTCACAGGTACTATAGATTATTGCGGTAAAATTATCTTCTCTATAGGTGTTGCTTATTAAGCACTCTTACCAGCCACGTGATATTGAATCGCTAAAAGCTTAGCCACGTTAATGCTGCCTGCCCCACTATCCATACACTTGCCAGCCAGCATAGTTGCGCTTCTCTAACTTCCTAACTTATGCACGTCTTACTCTATTCCAATTATTTCCTTACCTAGAGCTTGCTGACAGTCCTCTCCTCATGCGTCTTTTACGGCTTGAAGATAATGGCGAATTCAACCTAGTCAAATATGTTAGCAGGAATATCCCGCAATATGCGATTCTTTTATATACTTAGGGAGCGGATCACAAAGAAGTTACCTTTAGAGACTTGATAGAGGGTACAGGCAAGAGTAAGGTAGATTATCGCAAGCTTACCTTCTACGCAAAGCGAGCTGCGCATAACGGCCTGCAGTTCTTTTGGGTGGACACCTGCTGCATTAACAAATTAAGCAGCGCAGAGCTTTCGGAAGCTATTAACTCCATGTTTTAGTGGTACCATAGGGCGGATAAATGCTATATATATCTATCTGATGTTTTAATTAGTTGCTTAGGTAGAAGCAACCTATGCTCTTAGCAGATATAGAAACTAGCCTTTTAACGCAGTAGATGGTTTACTTAGGGCTAGACTAGTAATCTTGTTAAAGCAGGGTCTATTTAGAGCTCCTAGTTGGATTAAGGCTTAATGTGGATTTAGATTGGAGCTTCTAATTAGTGGATTAGAGTGGATTTAAGATTGATTTAGCTTCTAGAGCTCTAGATCTATACCTAATTCAAACTAAGGCTAAGGAGGAATAGAGCGCTAAGGAGTTAGTACACAATATAAATCTAATTACTAACTCGTTGTCTGGTAAGTAGTGTATTAACAAACGCCCACTCACTCTCCTGCTGCCGTCGCTCCTACTATTGCTTATCCATATCTACACTTACCATTATAGTGTTATATTTGGCTCCCTCTAGAATAGAACAATATCTATTAGTTTGACCAGCTCCACACTTTAATAAAGTTATCCTTACCCCAAAATTAATTAATCTAAAGGCTAATAATATAAAGAAGGTGCTTAAGATTAAGCTATAGGGTTAAAATTATATCTGTTATAACGCCTTAATAAAGAAACCAAAGTATATAAAGAGATATATATTACCAATATGGTTTTAGGGTAAGGATCTATAGCTAAAAAAAAGCGATAGCTTAACAACATACTACTTCTATTATCTTTATAAGAAGTTTAATAAGTTACAGAAGCTTCCTATTATATTAACTAGAAGATCTACTACGTTAACTTACCTAATTAAGGATTACAATATAAATAAGACTATAGGCCTACTAAAAAAGCAGAGTGATCCTACCTAGGATTAGCTAATAATTAAAAATTATCCTACCAAGAGATCGCTAATTTAGAGTCGCAATTTTAACACTTTTAAGCAGCTACTTATATAATGGATTATCTGTTACTATATTACCTTCTTCTAATTTAAGAACCTTTACTTCCGCTAACTACTCTTCTTTATATACCCTAGGCTTTATTAGCGACTTGGTCAATCAAGGCACAGGCACGGCAAGAGGGTCGCGCAAGCCTATACAATTAGATTGTCTATAAACAAGGATCTAAAGCTAAAGAAAGGAAACAAGAAAAACGGAAGCACCGCTCGAAGTTATATACAATCTTCTAGTCACGTAATGGCAACTTGCCGCAACTTACTATTATATAACGGCAGTTTACGGCAATCTAACGGCAATTTACTAGTGCCGTAATATTACCCCCCCCTCCAAAAAAGTCTGCCCTTAGGCTTTATATGTCTATATTACCCCCATAGAGCATTCTTATCTTTATGCTCTACTGGTAATTTATTATTTTTACTATGCTAGCACTCCATCTACTTATCTAAGTGCTTTAGCGGTCTAGGTTTATTAGAATAACGGCTATAGAACTCTTATAACTTATAGGGGCTATATAAAATTCTATATAGGGTACTAGGTAAAGTCTAGGTTATATCCTTTCCAACTTATACAGTACTTTAGTGTTCCTTATATAAGTTTATAGGCCAGTATTTCTTTAATTTCCTATTTATTGTCGCTATTAACTTAAATTGGCAGGGGTGGTTTATTCTTTTATCTAGGTAATAGGTTGTTTACAGCTTTCTATAGCTTATTTGGCGAGAATTTAAGGTAGACCTTAATTAAATCTAGAAGCTTTACTTTATATAAGTTGCCTCTCTTTTTAAGAACTTTATATAGTCCTGCTATCTAATAGTCTAACTTATGGCTAGGTCGCTCTGTTTTTTAGTTCTTTATTATAATCTAAACCTTATTACCTATAGTAATGTTAGGCTTACGCCTATACTTATTTACCTACTATTTTATTAATTTCTAGGCCTTTTCTAGGGTTATATAGGCTACTATCTAGGCTTTTTCTAAGCGCTTAGTATACTACTAAGCTTTCTTATAAGATAGTCTTTTATATACAGTTTAGGGTCCTTTTAGTCTTTCCCAGTCAAAGCTTATATAGGGTAAGTAGCCTATTTTTAGCTAAATAAATATAAACCTTATAGAGTTATAGGGTAGAGTTGCCTAAGTATAGTCTATTAGGGGTAGCAGTTTAGCCTAGTTATCTTAGAAGTAGTTAATAAAGGGCCGAAGTCTTTAGTCTAAATATTAATTTATAATTTCTGTCTAACCGTCTGTTTAGGGGTAGTAAGCTATAAAAAGCTTTAGCTTAATACTTAAGATCTAGGTAAACTTATTCTAGAAAGCTAATATAAATTATGGCCTGTAATTAGATATAATAGTATCTAGTAGTCCGTAAATTTAGTAGATATAGTAAATATATAGTTAGGCCACCTCTTTAGTATTAATATTCTTATAATAAGGGATTAAAAACAGGCGCCTACTAAAGCGGTTAACTATAACCATAGCTATATTATATCCGCTATGGTCTATAGGTAGCTTATAGAAATCTATAAAGATATACTACTAGGGGCGCTCTAGTATTAGGAGTGGTTTTAATAGTCCTAGAGTCTTATCTTATATGATTATAGATCTATAGTAGCTGTTATAGTTCTATATATAACGGTTAATATCTATAACTATTTTAGGCTAGTAGTAGCGGTCGCTAATAATCCTATAGGTTTTATTTTTTTTAGGGTAGGCTGTAGAGACCTAGGTATATGCTTTGGCAATAAGCTAAGTCCATAAGTTCTATTTCTCTACTACTACTAGCTATTCCTAATGCTTAAGTAATCCATTTTTAATAAACTATAGACTAGTAATATCCTTTGCCTTTTTACGGTACTCCTATAGAGAAGGGGCCGTATAATTTACTTACAGTAGCTTATTAATAACGTTAAGTCCTATAGAGTTAATGGGATATATCTTAGCGTCTAAAGGGTCTGTATTTAATTCAACCTATATCTAGGGATTAAGGTGCTTTAGTTATAGTAGTATTTAGGTCTATAATAAGATCTTTGTAGCTATCTAGTTATCTAGGTTTTATTTACGCCTTATAAGGGCATTTATATAGTTAGTTGCGCCTGGCCTATATATAATTAGGAAGTGGAACTAAGATAGGATATCTGCCTAGTGTGCCTGCCAGGCTATAAGGGCCTTTATTATTATAAAGTATTCTAAAGCCTTATAATCTAAAACCACCTTAATAGGCTTAGGGGTCCCTTCTAGCTATACACACCAGTGCTAAAAGCTAGAGATAATAGCTAGCATTTCTTTATTATGGATATAGTAGTTTAGCTTAGTATTTATTATAGTCTTTAAATAGTATATAATAGGGTACTATTCTCCGTCCAGTTACTTTTAGGAAAAGATACTAGCTATCGCGCTATCTAAGGCATTAGTTTCTAGCATTAAGGGCCGTTTCAGGTCAAAGTGGGCAAGTAGGGGGGCTAATACTAGCCGTTTTTTAAGCCTATTAAAGGCCTACTTATATATAGTGTCAAAGTAGAAGGGCTGGTTTTTTTTAGTAAGATAGTTAAGGGGCTAGGTAATCCTACTATAGTTCTTAATAAAGCGTTAATAGAAGTTACAGAAACCTAAAAATAATTATACCCCCTTTATGGTCCGTAGGGGTATTTACTAGTTAATTATAACCGTTTTTTCCAGGTCTGCCTTAATTCTATCTATACTAATAATAAACCCTAGGTATTTAATACTGTTGGTTACACAAGGGGATATTACGTAGCTACGGTTCGTAGATAGTATGATAATTGTTCTTCTTAATAGGAATGAGGAAAGGGGTGAGGAACTTAAGGTTCCTTACCACGCTAGGGCCATATCAACACGTGACGGCAACATGCCTTGTGTGACGGCAACTTGCCTTATTCCTGACACTGGCAACTCTTCTTTTTGTAGTTGCCATCTACATATATATAAATAGACAGGATGCGATAATACCAGACAGTATATAATAATACCAAACAATATGCGACAATATGCGATAATGCGGCAGTTGGCAGAATTTGGCGGATAATATAAAGACGGGTAGGCCGCTAAGGCGCTAGTAGTAAGCGAGCCAATAGTAATTTTCTATCCCAGGGATAGAAAATCCTGATTGGCTGGTTTAAGTTAGGGTCTATAGAATGTTATACTCCTACTCCCTTTTAACCCAACCTTTAACTTATATATATAGAGTGTTTGTGTTAATAAATGTTTTTAGAGCCTTGTTTAGGTTTGCCTTTATTATTACATCTACTGGGTTATCTTAACCATTAATCTATTAAATCTTAAAGAGTTTTTGCCGTTTATAGGATTAACAAAGTGCTATAATATCGATTATAAGGCGCTTCTCCTTTGTAGTACCAAGCTTAACCAAGCACTTATAGAGGGAGTATAAATCAGTGTATACAATTATAGGGATAATAGGAAGTTTGAGTTAATCTATAATTATCTTTAGGGTAGTTCTAATTGCAATTGCCATATTAACTCCGCTAACTATTCCATATATCTCTGACGCTAGAACGCTTTAAGTAATATACTTACTCTTGGTTGAGCTCTAATGGATAAGATTACTATAGATTGTAAAGTCATTCTCTCTAGTAAATTTATTCGCGATAATAATCTTATATCCCAACTAAGAGCTAAAATCTTTATTATTTACAAACGATCTATTAATAAATATAAAGAGCTTAGCGGTAGGAAGATTAATAGGCATATAGAGTAGTCCCTAATTAAGATGGTTTATTTGCTAGGAAAGACGTTTATTTAGGGCAAGAACGTCGTTCTTAGTTAGTTCCTGGTGTTAGGCGGTAATAGAGAGATTAAATAGAGCCTTAGGTTAACAAATAGAAGCAATATAAGCTCCATAAGCGCGTTGCTCCATATATCCTTGCTTTAGGGAATTAATGTTAATAATATTAATTTTCTTACCTTAACCCTTCTAGCGCAAAGCAATAGAATCCTTATTTAGGGAGAGGATGCATCTATTAAAGAGTAATAGTATTGTTAAATTAAGCTTTTCTTTTAGCTTTGCTATAAGATTTGCCTTTACTAGCTTATCTTCTTTAAGAGCTAAGAATTGGTCGTCCCTTAAGATAATTATATCGTTAGTTTATATGCTGATAATTCCGAACGGAGTTCCTATAGTTGTGATAAGGAAGCAGGGATTGAATATAAAAGTAGTTATTAAAAGCTTCTCTTTATGGTGCTTACTATAGGTAGCCTACTAGTGAGTTCCTACCTCTGCGATTCTATATAATAGCTTAAGCGCAACCATAATCGTATCTTTAGGATACTAGTGGCGAATTTACTCTAGAAGGTATGCCAATATTAAGCGCTAAAGGTGCGTCTTTAATTAGGTATAGGCTTAAGTAATATCTTATAAATAAACCGCTATTCTATTCTTTATTAAGGAGGGAGCTAGCATAATAATAACTTACTAACTAGCTTATTAAATTATAGGAGATTGCGTAAGAATTACCTCCTTACTATTATTATTATAACCTTAGATAATAAGCCTTGATTTCTTAAATGGGGTATTAGTAGCTTTGCCTTTAATCTTATTAACTATTCTTAACTTAAAGATGCGAACTTTATTAAACTTAGTAGGGTTATACTTCTTAAATTTAAAGACTTCTCTTATAATAAGACCGTCGATCTCCTACTTATTAAATGCTTAGAAAGGAGCTCCTAGGGTTATAATACGGCCTTCCTTTTAGAGCTGTTTTGCGAGCTTAAAGTCAGCCTTCTCTTTAGCTGTTATAAAGGCCATTAATAACTCAACTCTATTCTTAATGGTGGCAATAAATTGTTCTTTAAAATTAATAAGATGTTGGCAATTTTGTGATCTCTTTAGGCAACCTCTACCGCGTCATGGTTATGGCGCATCTACTATAATTATATTAGGATTGTAGTCGTCTTCTAAAGTACATTAATCGTGGTTCTCTTCTAGGGCATCTTCTAGGGCATCCTATAAAGGCTCAGAATTATTATCTTTATAGTAAGGCTTAATAACAGTTAAATGGAATTAAGTGGGTCTATAAGGCATCTAAATAGTACAAGTTTAACCATTAATTGTAATAAGTTAATATGGGCTTAACCATCCTCCCTTTTTACGCTATACGTATACTTTAGACTGGAGTGGCAGATTAAGTATAGTTAAGGTATTTAGGCTATTTCTTATTCCTAGTGCGTCATTAACCTGGTGTGTAGCATAGAGACGTTATACCTCCTTTATTGCCTTGCGAATAGCCTTGGCTTATTGCACAATGGAGGGAGATAGTGGAGAATTGTTAGTTATTTAAGGGTAGGCGCCAAAGACTAGTAATATAGGTATAAGTCCATCTAGGCCAGCGGAATTGTTAATAGCTTTAATAGCTATTTATAAGGTAAGTTCTTCGCTAGCGTCCTTTAGTTCTAAAGAGATAATCTTATATACGCGGTATAATAGCGCGTAATATCGCTCCACTTTTTTAATACTATTATGTGCCTTAACGGGGACTTCCTTGACCTTAATTGCTATTGCCTTTATCTGTTATTGGAACTCTGTAGATAAGAAGTTCTTTTCTATATTATAGACGATTTAATTAGGGGGTCCTAGGTAGATATTAATTTAGTATAATTAAAGGGTATCCTATGCGTTCCTAGCTGACATATTCTTTAAGAATTGTGCGGCTTGGAAGGAGGTTGAGAAGTTAATAACTTAGAGTACTAACTTACTGCTAAGATATATAACGTTAACAATAATACAGAAGTTGAAGTTGTAGTTATCTTTAAGGGTAAACTTAAATCGGCTAGGGGACTTCTGGTTTATTTGGTAGTAATAGTAGTACTTTATAAAATGCTTAATTGCCTTAACCTTAACTTTATAGCCTACTTGCTAAAGAACCCTAAGCAATTAATAAACGGATGGGTGGCTAAAATAACGGTATAGTTAGCGTAATTCAACTTAGTTAAGTGGCTTTAAGTAATACTCTTTTCTAGTTAATAAAGGAGCAACTAGAGGTGACCCTATTTATATATAATAGGCACCCAATTGTCTCCCTAAATAAGTATATTCTTAAGGTTGTTAAGCCTAATGCCTAACTTATCTATATCTTTAATGCAAAATAGAAACGGAGTGTTTATAGGAACAATATGGAAAGTGATATATCCTAAGGGGGTTTAGACCCTAATTGTGCTAAGAGAGATTGTAGTACCTTTACTAAAGCGAATTATATATTGGCCTGCCGTTAATTAGTTAATCTGAATAGAGCTATTAAGCTGTTAAAGAGCTTGAACTTGAGGTTCTCCTACTATAAATACTCCTGCGGCTCCTGTATCTGGTATAATACTATAGAAGACATACGCCGAGTATCTATTGTTAAAGGAAAACGCGGAACTCTTCTTTAGCTTATTAAAGATATCTAATTTTATAATAGAATGGAGTGTAGATTGATTATTAAGAATAATAATGGTTTGTGTGCTATCTACCTTACTATACTTAGTAAAGTATTAGTTAGGGGAGTAGTCCTTAATTTCTATATCTATAAGGAGCTGTTTGACCTTATTAACCTCACCCTTAAGATCTTCTACGCCTTTATATTAAACCAGGAAGCTTTAGAAGTAAGCTATAGTGACCTTATAATTTCTAACATTTCTTACACTCTAACGGAACTTGTTATATGCCTCTTTTTGCTTATTAAGGGAGTATCTAGTTAACCAGTAATTTAGCTTTTTATAAATGTAGCACTTCTTCTAATAATTACTTCGAAATGAACCTCCACTGGAACCTCCATAGTTGCCTTATAGTCGACGTTAATTGTACCCTCTTCCGTATTCCCTACTACGGCCACCATATATTTAATCAGTCCAGTTGTGATTGTATTAGTCAGGAATACTTAGTTGGGTAGGGTTTTTAGTATAGAACTGTTGAGATTCTTATATTCGCATTATAGTACCTACGGCGGAGCGTGGCTTAGTATATACTCCTTTAAACGTATTTATAGGTTTGTATAGCGCCAAGTTGCACTTAGGAACGCTATAGCATGCTAAAATAACCTGGTCCCTTAGGCTGTTCTTATTTTAGTAAGTTTTAGTAAGGCTATATTAGATTTTCTAGAGTTTATTAAAGAGTAATTAAAGGCACTCTAAACGAGTCTTTGTTAGGTTAGAAGCAATAACTCTCTAGAATATGGTCTCTTGCTATTTAGATATATAAAGTTGGCGATTCTTATTAGTTTTAAAGTGAGCTCTAGTAAGCTAAAGCATTACGTTAAAGCTATAGTTTTTACCCGCAATATGGTTATAATAGAATGTCGCTGCCCGTCCCTTTAACATGATGGAGAAAGTATGGTGGTACTAATGGCGTTGAATTCCGACCTTGTTGCAACAGTTATAGAAGACCTGTAGTTTTGCTCTGAGTATATTATATAGTTCTCCTCTAAACTTCTTTTCTTTGTCTGAATATACCTTTATCAGATTCGTGACTTCTTGTAGTAAAGGCTTACTGGTTGGCTGGAGTGGAGGAGGTAGAGGCAGAGCAACTCTAAGTGGAAGGGCACCTCTAGGTGGGAGAGCAGCTTTAGGTAGGGGGTTAGTATTCTAGGGGTTTTGATATAAATTAAAGTTGCCTTCTAAAGAATATAGGTTGTTTTTAGGTTTTTATAGTTAACGTATAATCTTAGCTTCCGTCCATATTGGTTCTTTTGTACTAGTAATAACGGCCTAAATATTACTAGCAATTAGGTTACCGTTCTTAGCAACATATACCCTATTTCTATAGAGGAAGTCTCGAAAATCCTAAACAATATTAACGTTGCTAAGTGCCTAGGTATCAGTAGTCCATCCTATAAAATCCTCCCTGAAATACTCCCATAGTTGTAAATTGGCGTAGCATCTATTTCGGTAGAATATAATATGGTATAAAAGAAAGCTGTTAACTTGTTTTATGGTATAAGTTGTTATATTAAAGGCGAATTCGTCCCAATCTTCATTAATAAGTTTCGCGTGCTTAGCTACCCCTAGTAGTAAGGAGTCTTTCCAGTTATTTAAAGTAGGCGTAGCCATATTTTTGGAGGGAGGGAAGTGTTATTAGTATAGGGATTGTCGTTTGGTACGCGTTTGGACGTGTATTTGCGATTATAGGGCTTAGGACCAGTTCTAGCCTTAAATCGCGAAGACTTATAAAGCGTATTGTTCTGCATAATGGACGTAAGAATCCGTAATCTTAGAAAGGCTTAGGACCAGTTCTAGCCTTTTAGATCCTTAGATTCGTGGAAGAGTTCTATTTAAGGTTTAGGACCAGTTCTAACCTTAAAAGACAGCTTCCTCTAGCATGAGTAGCACTGGTACAGTGGCTTGTCTCTTCTTAGTAATACCTAGCTGTTCTGTGGTATAATAGTGAAGTTAACCACTAATCAGTGTTGGTTACATAAGGGGATATCACATAGCTACGGTTTGTAGATAGTATGATAATTGTTCTTCTTAATAGGAATAAGAAAAGGGGTAAGGAACTTAAGGTTCCTCACCACGCTAGGGCCACATTAACACGTAACGGCAATATGCCTTGCGTAACGGCAACTTGCCTCATTCCTGATAAATACGCTTAACACTAAATTCTAATTTCCTAATATTGGCCTAGAGGCTAGCTTTGTGGAGTTATTATAGGACTTTATAGATATACTCCTTATATTCCAGTTTATTCTCTAAGTAAATTATAATATTATCTAGGTAGGCTGTGCAGAAGTTATTAAGGTAGTTAAAGAATATATTATTTATATACTATTAGTATATAGCTAGTCCGTTAGTCAGTCTAAAAGGTAGTACTTTATATTTATATAATCTATAGTAGGTCTAAAATATAGTAAGATTTTTAGATCTAGGGTCTATTCTAATTTGGTAAAAGGCCTAGTAGATATTAAGCTTTATAAAAATCTTAGCCTTACTTATACGGGCCAGTGTTTCTTTAAGTAAAGGCAGCGGATATTGGTCTTTGCGGGTTATATAGTTTAGTTTATAGTAGTTAATATAGAAACAAAGTCCGCTATTTAGCTTTTTAGTAAAGAGAATAGGTAAGGTAAAGGGGACTTAGCTAGGCTTAATAAAGCCCTTATTAAGATTATTAATAATATACTGCTTAGTAGCCTATAGCTTATTAGTAGATTGCTGGCAGAGGGGGCTATAACTAAGGGTGTTTTCTTTATTGGGCTTAATCTTAATCTTATAGTTATATAGTTAGTAAGATGGGAGTATATTAGATACTGCCTTAGAGAACACATCCTTAAATTCCTGGTATTAGCGGAGTAGTTTTTATTCTACCAGCTCCTTATTTATAAGCTTACTTTCCCCACTAAGCTAGTTATAGACTAGGGCTTCCTTATCTTTAATTATCTAGTTATAAAGGCAACGGTATTAGGCTGTTTTAAGTTCTAGTAGAACCCTATAGCACTAATATAGCAGATATTAACTAGTGGGAAATTGATAGGTTTCTTTATAGACGTTGTATGGACTATATTTTGCGGTAGAGAGTTTATAACCCTTCTTAGCTCCTATTCTATTTTCTATAAGTTATTCTTTTAGTCTATACGTTTAGTACAGCGTCTAATATTCCTTACTGTCTTTTGTAGCTGTATAGGGCCTAAGCTAGCTGGCTTATTACTGACTTCCTGGATTACTAATACTAGTAGTGCGACATTAGTAGTCTGGGGGTGGTGTAGTATATAGACCTGTTGTAGATTAAGCTGTATATCTTTCTTAAAGGCCTAGTCCCTATATATAGCATTAGCTTAGTAAACGGTGTCTATCTATAGCCGCATAAGATTTTCTATTGTAATGCTGATTTCCTTTATAAAAAAAGGTGTTGGGGGTAGGGTTTTAGGCTAGATAAGCTATCTGCTCCATATGTTAAGCTATAAGCCTAAATAGGCTAGCTATTTTCTTCCTAAAATTATATTGTGGCTTTCTAGGTTTGTAATAAGCAAGGGAATATTATACTGCCTTTGTCTGTTAACACGGAGGTAAATCCATAAGATAGTTATAATAGGCAGCCCTATCTATCTGTTATACCCGCGAATAGGAATTAGTTTGGGTAGTTCTTTAATGGGTGCATTTAAAAAGCCAGCCAGCTTTATAGTATACTGGGTATCTATTAAGGTAAAGGTATTTACTCCAGAGTTAGCTAAAGCAGAGGTTAAAACTTAATATCTATTATAAAATAAAGTATAAGGGATAGTGCAGCTTCTTCTACTAACTAGCCGACCTAGATTAATATATAATATATTAATCCCTTTTAACCCTAGAGAGAAGTCTTTCTTTAGGGTTCCCCTTTTTCTAACTCTATACTATTCTTCTGGATTAATAAAACCTTATCCGCTTTTGCCTTTGTTGGGCAGTCTTTTGCAAAATGGTTTTTCTAGCTATAAGAGAAATAAGCTCCTTGGTTACTAAGTGCCTGTCTATAGGGGTCGCTATAGGTAGGCTGTATATACACTGGGCCCGTAGCAGGACTGGCTGCACAATTAATGGTGGGCTAAATGGTTGGTGCTATAGGCGTTGCGGCCTATACTAGGGCACCATTGGCTGTTCTTGTATTGCTTATAGTCTGGTTTAAATGGTTCCTAGCTTTATACTGCTTAGTATATACCTTAATTTAACAGAGGCCTTAGTTAATAGCTAAGCAGTAGTCTATAAGTACCTTTAGCGTTTATATAGTAGTAAAAACTGGTAGTATGGCGCGCTGTAGGTCTAGAGTAAGCTTGTTAAAGAGGTCTGGCATTAAATCTTTATAAGGAATATAGGCTTGGCCAGCTAGGTGCAGAAAGCGGGTCTAAAAGGCCAAAAAGGTCTTTATTGTTTTTATATTAAGGGCTTTATAATTAAGGCGGGCGTTCTGTATCTTAAAGGGGTCCTTATAAATAGAAGATAGGTGGTTGATTATCTCTTTTCTAGAGAGGAAGGGGTCTGCCAAATCCTAGGCGTATTGCGGACGTAGGTGCGTCTATACGTCCCTACCAGTACGGCTAAAGACGTAGGCCATCTTAGCTTAAGTAGTAGGGAAATGGTCCGTATTAACTTTAAGCTTATCCTATAGTTGAAGCTTCCAATTGTTAAATATAGGGTTAGTTCCATCTGTAAGTAATAGGGGGTCCGCGACCTTTGCGGACCGCGACAATGCTAATGCTATACGTTAGGCTAGGGCCTCGAGGACCGTAGCAAGTCTGTCTAATAGGTCGTCTTGAGATGTAGGGGTGTCTCTAGTTTTATGCAGTTCTTGTAGCCGTTTAATTTCGGTATTGGCTGCCGTAAGCTCCACCTAGGGGGTTAAAACATTAATTGTTTCTTTATCTGAGGCATTTGCGGGTCCTGCAGCTACTTTGCCTACTGCTGTGTTTTGTGGCATAGTAGTAGGGGTATTAAGCAATTTCTAATATTTGTTTATTTTCTAGGGGTTCTGGTCTATGCGTGTCCTGTTCCTAGGTTTCGCGTTCTATTTATGTTCCTTTAGTTCTTAGGGGTCTGTCCTGTCCTTATGGTCCTGGTAATGTCCTTAGGGTCCTGTTCTGTCCTTATCCTGTTTGTGGCCTTATGGATATATTTAAGTTCCTTCTTAGGAAGAAAGAGTAGACGAGCTTTAGATAATATTAGCGACTTAATTAATTAAGGCACGAGCACGATAAGAGGGTCGCGTAAGCCTATATAATTGGACTGTCTATAAACGAGGATCTAAAGCTAGAGAAAGGAAAAGAGAAGAAGAGTAACGCCGGTCAAAGTAGGGTTCTTTTATGCGTCCCCCTAGTTATGTAACCGTAAGTTTTGCCAAGTTCTGCTAGCTAAGTTCTGCCGTTTTCTGCCAGAGCCGTAACAGAAATAACATACTACGCCCTAGTAAAAATGCGGATGGGCGAATACCTTAAATATGTTTTTCTATTTGTAATACCCTTAAAGCAATATAAGATAATATTATTATTATTTATTGCTTAACGTCCGATTCGGATCCCTGTTGGGCCCATGCGGACTACTCCTTATATATATGTGGGGAGAAAACTCTATTTGAGAAAACCCCGTGATCCGTCTCCCCGCCTTTTGGGGCTCGCTTACAAGTCGCCTATAAGTCACCAGTGGTGCTCTACTACCTTACTTTTTAACCTCCTTAGGAACTACTGCTGCCGTAATAAACCTATGGACGCGCTAGTATTACACACTGTACTCTACTCCTGTAGAGTTATTAGGGGGCGCCTATTACTCGCCCCTTTGCCTTTTATTGCTATTTCCTTTGCAACCCAGAACTGGTCTAGCATATTTTAGCTAATAAGCCACCGGGTAGCCGCCTTAAGGCCTTTCTATATTAAAAGCAGTGTATTATAGTTTTCTATACTAGCTGCTAAGAGCATTGCTTCTTGGCTAGTGCGTAAGGGGCATAACAGTATTATATATTTTGGTGTCTGTCTTAGCCAGCTATATTCACACCTTAGGCTACCTACTGGGATACCTACCTAGTAAAGCCAATCTTTTAGTCCTATTATTCCTGTCCTTAAGAGTGTTATTATTGTATTTTCTGCCTTTGTTAGGCCCTCTTAGAGCCCTTAGGTATTTACCTCCTATAGCATTACCTATACTATGGCTTAGGTTCCCCTTGCCTAAGCCTACCTCTGTACCTTTAACTCCTATTCGTCTCTCTAGCGTCGGTCCAACCAGTATTATATTACGGTAGATGGTTTTCCAGTACTCTTTTATGCTCTACTTTAGCTCCTTTCTCTCCCTTGCTGTTGTCTTTGCTAGCCTTTTACGCGTCTTCCTTCCTCCTCTATATAGGCCTGGGCCCTAGCGCTGTACTATTCTTCTTCTACTTTTTTTACCTGTTTTCCTAATATATCTTCCCTACTTTGGGGTTGTTGGTTTCTTCTCCTATAGGGCACCCTAGGGTCCCTCTATAGTTTATTTAGGCGTGTCTTAATATACTTTGTGACGTTAAAGTTGCGTTCCTTTTGCACCCTTTACATTGCATCGGCTTCAATATATAGTTATAGGGGGGGAATATTGGCTTCCTTTTTAAGCAGTGCTGTGGCTGTTCGCTTATACCCGCCTGTTATACTCCTAAGGCAGGCTATTTGGACCTTTTGGAGTGGTTTAAGGAGTAATTTAGGGGGGCCTTTTTTAGTTTCTCTAGTGGCCTAAATACTAGATTTATATGTTATGGTTAGCCGGATAACTGCTATATATAGTAGGTGTGACCTCTGGAAGCATGGACCCTATATAGAATTGATGATCCTAGACATAGCAATATACTGTACTTGGCCCTTATAGGCCGCTTGCGCTGTATATACGCTCTACTGGAGCTTACTGTCTACCTACACTCCTAATACCCTTAGGCCTTGAACTGGTTGACCCCCAAAGCCTTAAATATAGATTGTATGCTAAAGATCTGCAGATTGGTTACGTTTTCTTATAAAATAGATTAGCTAGTATTTCTCTAGTAAGAATTAGACTCTATATTATCTTGCCCATTCTATATAGGTATTATAGGCTTTCTCTAGTGTCCTACAGTTCTCTACGGCTGTTGGCCTATATATAATTAGGTTTGTGTTATTAACAAAGCCTATCCCCTGGGTTGCCCCTTTCTTAAAGGTGTTAAGCAGGTTGCTTACAAAGAAGAGGAAGAGTATAGGCGATAAAGGTAATCCTTATAGTATTCCTATTATAACTGCGATAGGGGGGCTCTAGTATCCGCTAAAGACTAATAATGTTTCTTTCTGGCCTGTAAATCCTTAAATAAACTAAATAATCTATTTTGGGAAGCCCTTTGCCCTAAGGATATATAGGAGACGCTTATGGGGTATATTATTATAGGCGCCGCTAATATCTAGGCTAAGTATTAATACTATAAAGTCCTTTCGCATAGCCTATGCAGTTTTAATGGTAGCAG
>Ga0307507_10002009_pt1 | contig 44114 bp, 8 predicted proteins | sample 7_EM_MG_FD_207223 | JGI IMG/M metagenome (GOLD analysis project Ga0307507, IMG submission 207223) | Populus trichocarpa ectomycorrhiza microbial communities from riparian zone in the Pacific Northwest, United States - 7_EM | ecosystem: Host-associated > Plants > Roots > Unclassified | place... | reverse complement strand
GTGTAGAGCTTCGTGTAGAGCTTCGTGTAGAGCTTCGTGCAGAGCCTCTTGTAATTAGTATATAACTTAAATAATATATTACATTACCTCAATTGCATATTAAGGAATGTATAAGTTGGTCAACTGCGTATTATTTAACTTTTAAATATATCAAATTGGTCAACGGCGTATTATTTAACTTTTAAATATATTAAGTTGGTCAACTGCGTATTATTTAACTTATAAATATGTTAAGTTAGTTAACTGCGTATTATTTAACCTTTAAATATGTTAAGTTGGTTAATTACGTATTAAGTTAGTTAAGTTACATATTAAGTTGGTTAATTGCGTATTAAGTTAGTTAAGTTGCATATTAAGTTAGTTAATTACATGTTAATTACGCGAAACGCGCTTAATAAAGTCGACTTAAAACCTAGCCTGCGAATATTTTCCCGATGAATACTAAACTAGTAATAGTAGCTTAACCTATACCTATAGCGAACCCTATACCTACTATAAAATCTAAAAAGCTCCCTAATCCTCTAATGTTTAATAAAAACTAAAATAACCTATATCCCTTTGTAACTAAGCTCTATCTTAAACTCTTAATAAACTATAATTAATACCCTACTAAGGCTAGCAAGGTTAGCTATAGAATGTCTTAATTAAGTAAGAATGCTGTATAAACTATAGATCCATTCTTCTATAATAGCACCTTTATTAATTTTAAAATCTTTATCTCTCTACTAGAATAAATATATAATAACGCTAGCCGCGAATATATAGCTATTACTAAACTTAAAACCCTATAATAACGGAACCAAGACTTTACTAGCTTCTTTTTAGAATTTTTAGGCCTTATTGGCGAACTAGATTAAAATAAAGCCGCTAGAGTTACTACCCTTTAATAAGCTATTTTAGATAAAATTAGAGCCTAGTTAGTAGGTAGGAAACTGCTAAAAAACCTGTCCAAATTTGCTATAATATATTAATAAATTAATAAGGACCTTTAATATAACAAATAGACTTATTCTCTAAAGTTAACCACACCTTATATTTAAAACTCTATAAAACTAGTATATACCCTAAAGCGCGATCCGTCTCTAAAACCTAAAAGCCCTATATACAACCCTATAGACCTTAATACCGCTTAATCTTATACACCCTTAGGAACCAATAAATAAAGAACTTAAGCCATAAATGGAGAATACTTTAGATGCGGTAAAAAAGGATATATTTAAAAGCATTACCAAACTTACCCTTTTAAAAAGGTCCGCCGCAGTTCCTCCTAATCCTTAAATTATATTTATTCCTTAAACCATAACTATTCTATAAATTGTACTTAGACGCTATAAAGTACCTTACATTTAGTTAACTTAGAAAACAAATCGTCCTAAGGCTAAGTTATGCCTTAAGATAAAAAGTAGAAGAGTATAAGTGTCTAGGCTCTTCTAGCGCTAATATATAATATAACTCCCTTAATATATTTAGCAAAATTTAAACACTTAAAAAATAGAAGGAAGTATAAATCCTTATAGATAGCGGAGCTACTAGTATAGGCTTTATTAATATAAACTATGCAAAAACTTAATACCTAAATTTAAAGAAACTTAATAAGCCCTAAGGCCTATAAGGCTTTAATAGTAAACCCTTAATATATAGCAAACTAATGTACTACACTCTTATGAAATTACGGATGGGCAAATACCTTAAATATATATTTCTATTTATAATACCCTTAAAGCATTGTAAAATAATACTTAGATATAGATAGCTAAAACAATACAACCCTTTAATTAGCTGTGTTAAAGAAATACTAAAGTTCTATATAACCTACTACTAAAGTCATTGCTTAAAAAACAATTTGCCCTATAAATATATACATAACTATTTAAATATAATATAATATAAATTGCCCTTGCTATAAACCTTAAACTAATATAATAAAGCCATAACTGCTGATTATAATAAAGAATGCAAAGATGTTATATTAAAACCTCTTAAAATCTATATAATATAGGCCGCGCCTTTTATCTTATTAGTAAAAAGATAAGATTATAAAATCTTTGCTATAACTATAGAAGATATTAAGAAAGTACTAGAACTAAAATAATATCTTAATCCTTAACCTCTTATGCCTAAAGAGTACCATAACCTAATTAATAAGTTTAAGAAATAATTGCAAACTAACTAGCCCTACACTAAGATAAGTATAATTTTAAGATAGAATTTAAGCCTGGTATAACACTAAAGTTTAGTCCGCTATATAGTATATTATAAGAAGAACTGCTTATAATATAATAATACCTTAATAAATATCTGGAAAAAGGATTTATTTGCCCTAGTTAATCCCTATTTGCCTTACCTATACTATTTATTAAAAAGCTAGGAGAAGGCTTAAGATTCTATATTAACTATTAAGCTTTAAACGTAATTATAATTTAAAACTAATATCTAATTCCCCTAATTTAAGAGACACTTAACTATTTAGTAAAGGTATAGTACTTTATAAAGCTTAATATAGTTACTGCCTTTAATAAAATCTATATATATATAAAGGAGATAAGAAGTATATAGCTTTTTATATATAATAGGAACTCTTTAAATACCTAATAATACTATTTAGCGTAAAGAACCGTCCTAGTATATTTTAGTAATATATTAATAATATGCTTTATAAATTCCTTAATATATTTATTACCGTGTATATTAATATCTTAATTTACTTATCCTTACTTTTTAAACATTAGAAATATATTAGAATGATTTTTAAATGCCTATAAGATATAGGCCTATAATGCAATATTAAGAAATATAAGTTTTATGCATCTAAGGTTATATATTTAATAATCTTTGGGTACTTTTATTAACTGCTACTAGGGTCCTAAGTTTAATCTACTACTATAAAACTTAACAATAAGCTTTCTATAGCGCTGGCTAAATTTTATTACTCTCGTAATGCTAAGTAGGAGGCTGCTGCTGCTTAATAATATGCTTTTAACTCTTGTCTAGTTGCTTCTACTTAGTTAATCCGTCTTAAGAAGTTGCGTAAGAAGGTGTATTTTAAGGAGTAGAAGCTTATAGAATAAGGTTTATAGGAACTTAGTAATAAAAGAACGGGTTCTCCTCTAATAGAGAGGGAAATAACTCTAAATACCTTAGTAGCTGCTCCTCTTGGGTCCCCCTTAGGTAACTTATTCTTTAGCGACTCTTCCTTATTAATACTCCCTAATCCCTTTTCCTCTAATACTCCTATGCCTTTCTTATAGCATTCTTTAAGTTATTTAGTAGCTCCTAAGTAGTCTTGTTATAGCCTATCTACTTTACTTTATACTATATTTTGTTATTAACGTCCTTATAACTAATAATCTTTAAAACTTCCTATTTATCTTCCTCTTGTCCTCTATACGTATCTACCTTATAGACTGGTAGCTTAACGTTCCTATATACTAGTTCTAATATTACAATATACTATATAAGGTAGATCTTTATTTTCTTTAATAAGTTAAGTCTATATATAACTTCTAAGATCTTTACTTTAACTATAAACAGCCCTAGTTTAATATAGTCTAACTTCTTACTTGGTTATTAACTCTTGAAAATTTTATATAATAGCTATACTTTATCTCCCTACTTAAGATCTGGTCTCTTAGATCTCCTAGTATTGTAGTACTTTTTTATTCTTACCTATACTAGTTTAGCTATTTCTTTAAGGTGATTATAAAGATTAATTAAGTTCTCTATTCTTCCTTTAGCTATACTACTTATTTTCTTTACTTATTATAGTAATAACAATATTCTTAGCTTATATCCATAATTCGCCTTAAAAGGTAATATGCCTATCTCTTCCTATAGTGTTACATTATATATAAACTGTATAACTAGTAATAATGATACCCAATTATTCTACGCGTAATTAATATAATATCTTAAGTACTGCTTTAACGTCTGGTTTAGTCTCTCTTTTAACCATCTGTTTATGGGTAATATACTATTAACGTTGCTGCTTAAACCCCTTATTTGGCTAAGAATACCTCCTAAAAGGCTGCTATAAATCTTAGATCTCTATCTAATATAATTTTTATTAGTGCTCTATGTCTTATAAACACTTCTTTAATATAAATTCTAGCTATATTTTCTACTGAGATTTCTTCTATATATGCTGTAAAGTAGCCCCACTTAGTTAACTTGTCTACTATTACTAAGATTACATTGTAATCTTGTCCGGTAATAGGGTTTTTTAACTTTGGTAGCTTTATAATAAAGTCCTATAATATAACCTCCCACAGTTTCTCTGGTACTTTAATAAGTTATAGCTCTCTATACGGCTTATACCTTATTAGTTTATTCCTTTAGCAATTTAAATATTTCTTTATAACTTGTCTTGCTAGTCCCTATATTCCTTAAATAATATATTCTTCTTAAAGTCTTAACACTAAGCCTGTAGCTCCGTTGTGTCCTTAAGTTATTCCCTTATAGAATTCTCTTATAAATTCTTCTGTAATTGTTTTTGGCATATATATAGCCTCTTAATGCTTATACTGCTTTAAGTCTGGATCCTTACTGTTGGAATATATGGACAGAGGTTATGTGGTTATTTGTGTCTCTGATTAGTCATCCTTATGATGACTTATTAGCCCCCTACTTAGGCACCGCGATCTTTACGATCCTCTGCTTTTTATACCTATTAGACAAGAACAAATCCATTAGTTAATAGGCCAATTAAGTGCACTTAGGTGTTACCGACATTGATTAATAGTCAACCTCACCGGTTGGCTATAGAGCAACAAGGTTCACTGCCGCCCTAGCAGCTTTGATTGAAAGCAGTATTTTAGTACCTAGCAGCAAAACCAGCACCTAGCAGCTCCAGCAGCACCCAACCCCAGCAGCTTAGAATATACGACAAATACGCAACGCATAAGACATTCTATAGCAGCAAATTAACACCTAGTACGACCTCTTCACCGAGCGCTATACCCCCAGCTTAACAGTATTAACCCCCAGTACGACCTCTTTACTAAGTGCCGTACCCTAGTATAATAGCACCAAACACCTAACCGCCCTTGGGCAGTACCCCATCAGCAGCTACCTTAGCAGCTACCCTAGCAGTACTATGGCAGCGCTCTAGCCGTATATAGCACACCAGCTTTTACAGCACCTAATATCCAACTACCTAACTGCTTTACGCAGTACCCTAGCGTAGCTACGCAACTTAGCAGCAAACCACTACCTAGTGTGCTTAGCATATAAATCAACATCCAATAGCCCTCGGGCAGTACCCCAGCAGCTACCTCAGCAGCTACCCCAGTAGTACTATGGCAGCGCTCTAGCCGTACATAGCACACCAGCTTTTACAGCATCTAACAACCTAGCAGCATTAGCAGCACCAAAACACCCAGCTACCTTAGACTTGCGGAAAACCAGTAATAGAAGTGTTACTGAGTACTGGGAGATACCAAGTTGCGTCTATTACGCAGAACAACCACGTTTACGAAGATTTGGTTGAGTACTTTAGGTCAAAAGTGTTACTGAACCTAGGGTCCCAAGTCAACGTCCGAAACGCGCTCCCCTCTACCTATAATCCCGACACCGTCTGCTATCTTCCTTGCAGATCTGTCACGTCGGAAATCACGTCAACAGCGCGCCTATAACGCTAGCGCGCTCCCTATTCTCTGCCCTCTCAAATCTACCGGCATCTATGACAATTATAACTCCGCCAGAGGAATCGAGACCTGTTAATAGCGCGCCTACAACGCCAGCGCGCTCCCTCTCCTTTACCCTCTCGAATCTGCCGGCGTCTGCGGCAGCTACGAACCCTCAACAATGGCACTGTACTGCCACATACCATCGACAAACTAATAGCGCCGCTATGCCTGCTATTACGATACTGATTGTGCCAATACACCTGCGATCTACCGACCAAATGATCGTGCCTATACGCCTACGATTAACCGACCGACTGATAGACAAGCTCTATGCTTGACCACTATCACTACCGCCGCTGGTACTATACTACTACCTAAACAGACTTTTGCTGCTTCCACCTACAGCTAAACTAACACCCTGCTGCCTTCCTACAGCGCCACAAGCACAAAGAAAGAACTGCCAGTGTTGGAATATATGGACAGAGGTTATGTGGTCATTCGTGTCTCTGATTAGTCATCCTTATAATGACTCATTAGCCCCCTACTTAGGCACCGCGATCCTTATGATCCTCTGCTTTCTATACCTATTAGACAAGAACAAATCCATCAGTTAATAGGCCAATCAAGTGCACTTAGGTGTTACCGACACTTACTTTATGCTTCTTGGATTTTTTATAATTATATGCTTTTTAGTGCCTTATAGGTCTGACTTTTTTCTCTAGTTGCTATAACTTTAGGATAATTATACCTAACTAATCTATCTTTATCTTTACGTAACATTGCCCCTAACGGCTTTTCTTTATTTTATAATTCTGCCTTCCTACTAAGCATGTCTACTCTTACGTTTTTAGTACCCTTAGTATACTATATTTTGAAATAATATTCTATAAATATTTCTACCTACCTAACCTGTCTTTAGTTTAATTCCTTTATTATTAGGAATCCTATTAGGTTCTTATGGTCTATTTTAACCATAAATGGTTTCTCTATGCCTTATAAGAATGCTCTCTATTTCTTAAGTGCTGTAACTATACCTAATAACTCCTTATTATAGATATCGTAGTTTAGTTCTGCTGGTGTTATTTTCCAACTATAATATGCTACTAGATACTATATATCTTTATGCTTCTAGAGCAAGCACGCTCCTAGTATAAAGTCTAATACATTAGTTTCTATAACCGTGTCTAACTATGGTTAATAGATCTTAAGTACTAGATCTTAGGTAAATAACCTTTTAAGTTCTTAAAATAGCTTTCTTTGCTTACTGCCCTACGTCTATAGTTCCTCCTTTTTTATAAGTCTTATAAACGGTTTAATGCTCTTTAACTATTATGCTATAAACCCCCTATAGTAGTTGCAAAACCCTAGGAATAATCTTAACTGTATAATGTTCTCTAGTTCTTACTAACTTACTATAGCTTCTACTTTCTTTAGGTCTATGCTAATTTTACCTAGCTTAATAATAAATCTAATAAAATTGGTCTTCTAGGTAAAGAACTCGCATTTCTTAATTACTACTTACATCTTTTCTTCTTATAGTCTCTTTAAGACCCACTTAATATATTCTCCATATTCTCTTTCGCTTATTAAGTAGATGATAGTATTATTAAGGTATACTATAATAAACTTATTAAGGTGTTCTCCTAATACGTTGTTAATTTGTTTCTAAAACGTTGCTGGTATATTTATAGTCTAAATTATATAACTAACGGCTTATATAGTCCTTCCTTTAACCTAAAGGCTGCCTTTTACTTATTACCTTCCTTAATCCTAATCTAATGGTACGCCTATCTTAGATCTATTTTTATAAAGATTTGAGCATTACTTATCCTATTTTAGATTTCGCTAATTAAGGGTAAAGGATATCTATTCTTCCTAGTAATGCTATTTAACTATCTATAGTTAATGTATATCCTAAGTTTTCCGTTCTTCTTTAGGATAAATAATACTAGATATCCCACCAATAACTATAACGGTCTAATATATCCCTTTTATAAGTTCTCTTAGACAAACTCCTTAAGCGTTATTAACTCCGTTTTAGTAAGCTTATATATTAGAAAGAACTTTAGACTTATTTTTAGTTTTAACTCTATTTTATAGTCCCATATTATATACTTTAATAGCTTTTTACTTTCTAGGCTCTATAACCTTTTGCCATACTTATAGTATCTCTTTAGTATATAACTTAAGCCTTACTTAGTCTCTTTATATATTGCTCCAACTTAGTACTATACTATCTTAGTTTACTATCGCATCCTACGTTATTATATATCATTAATATTAACCTAACCTATAACCTAATTAATCTTTAGATTATATTCCTACAACTAAGGTATTCCTAATATTATCTTATCCCTTCCCAATAGTAGGATATTAAAAGATATCTTAACTTGCCTTCCTTTAATAGTTAACTAAACAGGTCCTATTTTAAGATTAATAATACCTCCTCTATAGGCTATTAGATCTCCTAAAATTGTTATTAATAGATATAGGTGTTCTTTCTATCTATAAGGTAACCCCATCCTTTTAACTACTGCTAGTAATATATAGTTCCTTATTGCTCCACTATCTACTAACACTTTAAACTTTTAATCTTGCTAACTAACTTATAGGTTTAGGTATTGTCCTATAATTCCTTTAAGGGTTTAAGGCTCTACTACTAGCTTCCTCTAATCCTATAGGCCTCCGCTTTTCCTAACTATTAACTATTAGATCTTAACTATACCTAGCCCCTCTATGGCTAATACTTAGTTTACTTCTTATCCTTAATATGCTATAGACAAGTGTTCTTTAGGCACTCCTACCACTATTATCTATCTAGGCATTCTTTTATAAGGTACCTTCCTAATTAAAGTATTAAGTCCCCTAGTTCTTAAACTTCTACTAGGTGCTAACTATGTATATACTTAGTATCTCTATACTGTTTTTTGTTTATTATCCAGTATATTCTTATTAGATACTTATGGTACTTATCCTTAGGTGTCCTATATATATTACACATATTATCTATATATACAATCTATATTAATATGTAATATACTAGGTGCTTCAGGTTAACTTATGGCTTATCTTTATCCTTAAGTTTAAACCTACTATATACTAACCTAAATATTACTGTATTGTTTGCTGGTACTAATACCTACATTATCTCCCTCTAGTCTATGGCCTGTTCCTCTAGGTTCTTAGACGTTATAACTAGCGCCCCCTTAATATAACTTATCTGTTTTTCTGATATTAGCTAGTCTAGTATAACTTTCTTATCCAGCTATATATAAAAGTCTTCCCACTTATTATTTCCTCGCTATTAGTACCACTTTAGTACAGCTCTATAAGTATATACAATTTATCTATAAGGAAGTATCTCTTTATTACTGCATTATTGCAACCTTTAGTATGTCTTTCTATAAATCTGGTTAGAATCCCTAGATCCTCTTCTTATTCCAATTTATCTAACTACTTAGCTCTTAGCGTTCCCACCCTTAGCCTATTTATAGCTTTCCGTACTAGTGCTCTGTCCCTTATATATCCTAGTATAGCTAATCTTTAGTCTAGCTTCTGTTCTTACTATATAATAATTTATTGTCTAAACTTATCTATACTTTCTTTTAGTTTTCTTCTTCTAAAAGGATCTTTAAAGTCGTCTTGCTTCTTAATTACTATATTAACTTTTTAACCTTTAGGCTGAACACTACGTTTATTTGGGATTACTATGGACCTTATTTATTCCTTAAAGTCTTAGCTCCCTAGGAATCTTTATCTTAAGCTTATTTATTTATCTTTAAACTAAGCTACTGCCCTTTCCTATTGGGTTTCGTCTATTATAGGTTCTTAGATGTGTCTTATCTTGTCTTAAGAATCCTAAGCCTATAGCCTTTTACCTTTATTAAGTGGTAAGCTAGCACTAGCAGTTGTCTGCTTGCTTAATTATCTTTAAATATTGCTTTTTCCATCTTATAAAGCAATAGATGCTATATCCAACAGTGTTATAATGCCTGTTACTAAACCGCATTCTATAGTAGTCTTAGTCTCTACTTCTATTGCGTTATTAAGGTTTAAGTGCCCCTAGCTAGCCTCTTTTTCTTCCTTATTGCTATTAATTAATAAGTACTCTAACTCTATTATTATTATTACTAATTTTTATCCATATATTACTATAATATCTTAATCTAGCTTATAGAGTTAATCTTATTCTTTATCTAACTCTTTAGTTCCTCTAAGCCCTTTTAACTCTGGCTCCTATAGCTAATAACTTACGCCATACTTAGCGTCCTTATAAATTTGGTATATATTATTATAACAAAACGCGAAGTGCCTAATTAAACACTTCTTGGTCCTACACAATACACCTATATCCGCGTTATTGTACTTTAACAACCTAGTGCCTTTTACCGCATAGTTACTCTAACTACCTCTATAGTCCCTAGTAAAATAACCCTGTTTTCCATAATTTATATAAGCTCCTTTTTTAAACCATTCTTCTTACTATAGAGTTTGCCTAAATGTCTTCTGTTAATAAGATCCCTAGTTTAGCCTCTGCTCCTTAGTCTTATAATTACTTAATCCTTAACCTCTAGGTTTCCATAGTTTTTTATTCTATCTCTTAAATTCTTTAGTGCCGCTTAGGTCTATTAGCTCTAGCCTACCACTCTATAGTTTTTAACTCTGCGTCTATTAATGCGTGCTCTACGCCTTATATAACTATAGAACTCTATCTTGCCCTTTCTTAGCTTATTCCCTTTAATAGATCCTATTATTAATCTTAATTAACTAATCTATTAACTCTTTTAGAGTTTCCGCATCTTCCATTAGAATAATTACGTCCTAAACTTTAGCCTTAAGTCCCTATTTATACTATGCCATAAGCGCCTTATTATTCCATTTAACCTAGGTTATAAGTATCTAAAACTATATTATGTACTTAATTACTAAAGTGCATTATACTAGGTTCTAAAGTTTCCTTTCTGCTATAGTTATTACTTTTAGGTCTCTAAACATCTGTATTAGTCTTTCTACAAACCTATTTTAGTTAATAAACATAAACTATACTTCTTAGTTAGTAGTTGTTATTCCGTTTATCTGGATTTTAGTAAGGTAAGGTTTAAACTACTTAAGTGCCCTTTCTGTTAAGAACAGTCCTGTATATACTACTTAGTCCATAGGTGTTACCAACTTCGCCCCTTTTTATATAACCTTAAAGTGCATTTACGTAAGAAATCCTTTAAGCTTTAACTTCTCCCCTAAAAATCGCTTAATTAAGGGTAACTTAACCTTAGCTGCTCTAATTCTATTAATTCTATCTTTAAGTATTTAATTGTTGTCTATTAACTAACTAACTATTTCTTATAACTGACCTACCGTGACTAGCTATAAATCAGTATCTCTTATACTGGTGTCTCCTCCTAATCCTAAGGTTATAGCTGCTATAGATAGCGTCGTAACTAGTGCTTTTGGTAGCATATTGTTTAACTTTATTAATACCGTAATTAGGTAGTAAATGTATAACAAAGCCTTATGGGAAATACCACGGTAGACTTACTAATAGGCCAGGTGTGTAGGTAGATAGGAAGTTAATAATATAATAAGTACAAATAACAACTGGTGGAGTAGTTGCCTAATAAATTAACTCTATTTGTATTCTAAGATTTACTACAAAGAAAGGAACTATTTAGGTAGGGACTGTAGGTCCTTAAATACACATCTATACTCCTAAGAAAGTCCTTACTCTATCTACTCTATCTACTCTATCTGCTCTATCTGCTCTGTTACGGATTATATAGATCCCTCTATGTGACTCGCTTGCCATTCCTTATTACATAGTTCCACTAGTTCCATCCTAGACCGTGCCCTTATTAACCAACTAGCTTCTTCCGACTCTTCTCCAAGTAGTTATAATATTGTACTTAAAGCGTCCGTAACAGCTGTATTCTATAGTGCAGAAAAAGGGCCTCTATTATTTTAAAATAAGAAAGAATAGGGTAATATTATAGTATAGGGCTTCCTGGATTATATATATCTAAAGCTTAAAGAATTTTATAACTTCTATAACGCTAAGTATAGTATATATTTCCCTAATTATAAAATTAAAAGTACCTTAATAATTATATAAATAGACGGAGCTCCCTATTATAGAGCTTATATTACCATTACCAAGTTTTAAAAAGATAATATTAAGTTACTTTAGTAGCTAGCAAACAGTCTAGATTTTAACCTAATTAAGGCCGTTTAGAATTTAATAAAGACTTAATTAGCTAAGTAGAAGCCTCGCCTATTAATAAAAAAAGTAATATAAGTAGCTATTATATCTAAATAGGAGAGTCTAGAGGCCTACTACTTTAAGGATCTAGTTGCTTCTATACCTATACGCCTTTAAGCAGTAATTAAAGTAGAAGGGGGACCTACTAAGTAGTAGAGGACAGTAGAAAGCTTAGAGGATAATGGGGATCTTTAAGGATTAGGAGCTTAGAAGAGATATTTAGACACTTATTTAATTACTAAGCATTAATTTTAACACTTATTTGGCTACTATAACTTTAAAAATATTTATATATAGGCAATCTACTATATAATTATTGGTTTTAAAAAGCTTTATAATTTTTTTATATTGAGGTCTTTTGAAGCTCGTTGCTAAGACGGGGAAACTCGTGCTAATCTATATAAGGGGTTCCGCCCAAGAGGCGTTATTAGTAAGGCGCTAACCACCAGAATTGACGAGAGGGTGTATAGCGTCCTGGCGCATCTAGTGGTTAGCGCCTTACTAGTAACGCCTCTTGGGCGGAGACCCTTATATAGATTAGTATAAGGTTTCCTATCTCAGTAGCGAGCTTTATAATACCTCAATATTAAAAATATATAAAGCTTTTTAAAATCAATAATTATATGCCAGACTGCCTATATATATATATTTCTAAAGTTATAGTAGCTAAATAAGTGTCTAAATGTCTCCTTTAAGCCCCTAATCTTTTAAGCTTTCTACTATTCTCTACTACTTAGTAGGTCCCCCTTTTGCTTTAATTACTACCTCTAAACATGCAGGTATAGAAGTAATTAGGTCTTTAAAGAAGCTAGCCTCTAGGTTCTCCTATACAGATTAAATTACTACCTATATTACTTCTTTTAAGATTAGGCAAGGCTTCTATTAAGCTATTTAAGCCTTTATCTAATTCTAAACGCCCTTAATTAGATTAAGATCTAGGCTGTTTGCTAGCCACTTAAGTAACTTAATATTATCTTCTTAAAATTAGGTAATGGTAATATAAGCTTTATAGTAGGAAGTGTTATCTATTTATATAATTATTAGAGTGGTTTTAAATTTGTAATTAGGGAAATATATAGCATACTGTAACGGGCGCTCCTAAAAGGTACATATTAGATGAGACAGATAAAGGTTTTATTAATGTCCTACTAATGTCCCAGAGGAGACATAATTAGATAGATAAGGGGTAAAGTGTTTTACTAGTGTTTTAGAAGGATTATATAGGGAGCTGGTTCTCCTCTAGAGAAGAGCTAGCGATTAGTCTCTAAATAGAAAAGGTTAGAAAGTATTTGTCCTTTAATATATAAAGCCCATTCTACCTTTAATTTACCTTCTACTTATTAATAACTCTCATTCTATACTGTTAATTAGATAATTATATGTTCCAGTTAGACTGGCCTCTTATAATTCTAATTGCTTATAATCCTTTACGGAAGGAATGTATAGCTATTAATTAACAATAACGGGCTACGCCTCCTTACCCCCTAAAATAACGCCCTTACTACAAGAGGCTAGCAGAGTCTCCTTAGAGGAGCGCATCCCCTCTATATATAAAGGAGTAGATTAAGAAGCTATGGCTGGTCTATCTAACTTTCTAAGACCCTTAGAAATAATTACCGCTGGGGAGTTATTAGAGCGGTTGCTATATAAGACCTTATAAAAAATAAAGGAGTTAGAGATATAATTAAGATAAGTATATTAAGACTACAAAGAACATTTATAAGGACAATTAGGAGAAGTATAGACACCCTAGATATAAAGCGGACTTAAAGGGGCAATGCTATACTACGCTATAATATTAGATAAACCTAAATTCTGTATAAAGGAACCTAATAAGTATAATAGTGATAGTCTCCAGAACTGCAATTGTTTTATCTATTAATATAAAACTAAGTTTTAGCTAGATCTAAAACGTTACTTTAATAAGTATAATTAGACACTAGTTGCTTCTACCTTCCTATGTAGCACCATTAAGAGTTTATAAACACGTTATAAGAAGAAACTTACTACACCCCTTAGATTTAGTAAATTTAAGTCTTGGTTGGTTAATTAGGTTTAAGACCCTATTAATTAAGGGATGGATTACAACTAGCGATACTATAATGCTAAATAGTAAGAAGGCTACAGTGTAGTCTAGTTTATAAACTGCTTAGAAGAGCTAGAAGACAATATACCCTACTTGGACCTATGGGGCGACACTATATAACTTTATTAGCTACTTGCTAGGTTATAACCTAAGATTTAATAGGCCATATAGGAGAAAAGCGAAATTCCTACCTCTTAAGAAAAGTTTATCTCTAAAGCTACTTAGATTAAGAATGCTAAAAGAGACTATTTAGGTAAGTAAAAGGAATAAGACGCCAATAATAAAGAGCGTAGGACTAAACCTAGCTTTAATAATAGGGGAAGATTCTAACCTAACCGCTTTGCGGAAGGATAATATAAGTAGGCTTTATAGCCCTAGAGCAATGCTAGTTAACCCTAGAATAATAATAGGCAAAAACCTAATCCAAATAAGTAGAATTAAGAGATATGCGTTTGCTATAACTGCGGTAGGAAGGGCTATATTTAGCGCTCCTACTAGCAGAAAAAGTAAGAGTTGGAATTGGGAAAAGAGAGAGCCTAGTAGACCTTTACTCCCTTATACTAGGCCAGTGAGAGAAGGAGGGAGTAAGCTGCTGTATAGTTATTCCCGTCTCTATTTAAGTTAATAATAAATAGGTAATATAAGACAGCCTTATAGATAGTAGCGTGACCATAGGGTTTATTTCTTAATTACTAGTAAAAGAATTAGATTTGGACCTATGTGGCTTATAGGTGCGCACTATTTAAAGCATTAGAGGCCACTAGATTCCGTACTATAGGGAATAAACTTTTTTTATGGCTAGCTAGGACCGTAATCGTCTATAGGATATGTAAGAAATGTACTTCTGCGCTGCAGAAATTAAGGGGTATAACCTTATTTTAGGATACCTATAGCTTTAGCAAGTTAATCCAGACATTAATTGGCCCTTAGCCTTATATTAACACTAGAAGTCTTAACCGCGCATTATAGTTAAAGATTAAAAGACTTTCTTAAACCATATATAAGAGGAAGGGTGGGTGTATGCTATATATACCACTCTTAATACCAAGAATAGGGATATGGGGTATTTATTTTTAGATGTCCAGCTATATATAGTTAAGGAACTAGAGATTCTATAGGAATATATAGACTTAGAGGATGTTTCTAATAAAGAGGCTATATAAACCTTATCTAATCCTATATTAGTTAAGTATAAGATAAATATAGGGGATAAGCAACCTCCTTTTAGACTACTATATAACCTATTAGAAAATAAGCTAGTGGTGTTATATTAATATATAGTGGATAATTTTTAAAAAGGATGGATTTAGCCTTCTATAAGCCTAGTAGGGGTACTAATTATATTTATACCTAAGAAGGATAGAGCCCTATATCTCTATATTAACTATTAGGCGCTTAATAGGATTACTATAAAAAATTACTACCTACTACCCTTAATAGGGGAGCTTATTAACAGACTATTAGGCATAAAGATATTTATAAAATTGGATCTAAAAGATGCATATTATTAAATCCGGATTAAAGCTGGCGATAAATAGAAAACGGCGTTCTAAATATAATACGGCTACTTTAAGTACCTAGTAATGCTATTTAGGCTTACTAACGCACTGGTAATATTTTAGGCCTATATTAATAAGGCATTATTAGGCCTATTAGATATAATATATATAGTCTACCTTAATAACTATAAAGTATATACGCACTATGTGCAAATAGTACTAGAAAGACTGTAGGAATACAAGCCTTATATAAACCTAAAAAAATGCATATTTTATACTACTAGCATTAATTTTCTAGGCTTTATTATTATTATTATTATTCATTACTTAACGTCCGATTCGGATCCCTGTTGGGCCCACGCGGACTACTCCTTATATATATGTAGGGAGAAAACTCTATTTGAGAAAACCCCGTGATCCGTCTCCCCGCCTTTTGGGGCTCGCTTACGAGTCGCCTGCGAGTCACCAGTGGTGCTCTACTACCTTACTTTTTGACCTCCTTAGGAACTACTGCTACCGTAACAAACCTATGGACGCGCTAGTATTACACACTATACCCTACTCCTGTAGAGTTATTAGGGGGCGCCTATTACTCGCCCCTTTGCTTTCTATTACTATTTCCTTTGCAACCCGGAACTGGTCTAGCATATTTTGGCCAATAAGCCACCGGGTAGCCGCCTTAAGGCCTTTCTGTGTTAAGAGTAGTGTATTATAGTTTTCTATACCAGCTGCTAAGAGCATTACTTCTCAGCCGGTGCGTAAGGGGCATAACAGTATTACGTGTTTTGGTGTCTGTCTTGGCTAGCCATATTTACACCTTAGGCTATCCACTAGGACACCCACCCAGTAAAGCTAATCTTTTAGTCCTATTATTCCTGTCCTTAAGAGTGTTGCCATTATATTTTCTGCCTTTGTTAGGCCCTCTTGGAGCCCTTAGGTATTTACCCCCCATAGCATTGCCTATATTACGGCTTGGGTTCCCCTTACCTAAGCAGGTAGTTATATAGTAGAGTTCGACGTACCTGCTTATCCAGGCCTCTACCCCAGTTTTCTAGTATATTTCCCAATACCTAAGTCTAAAGGCCTAGGGGCTTTCTATAAGCAGTTAGCTGCCACTACCTTAACAGGGGGTCTCACCAGTTCTTTTGGATATCTTATAATGGGTTTGCCTAAGCACCAGTCCGCCCCCCCGCGGTCTATATAAGAGTCTCCTCCTAGAGTTGGTACGCTTTCGCACGGCTTGGGAGCCTTCTATAGCCTCTAGTTTTACACCTTTTCTATTGTTTCCGCCAGTATGGGTATAAGCTGCCTTTTCCAGGGGTCGTAACTCCCGTCTTATGTGCCTACTGGCGTATTCCTACAAAGGTATCGTGGTAGGTAGTTATATAGTAGAGTTTGACGTGCCTGCTTATCCAGGCCTCTACCCCAGTTTTCTAGTATATTTCCCAATACCTAAGTTTAAAGGCCTAGGGGCTTTCTACAAGCAGTTAGCTGCCACCACCTTAACGGGGGGTCTCACCAGTTCTTTTGGATATCTTATAATAGGTTTGCCTAAGCACCAGTCCGCCCCCCCGCGGTCTGTATAAGAGTCTCCTCCTAGAGTTGGTACGCTTTCGCACGGCTTAGGAGCCTTCTATAGCCTCTAGTTTCACACCTTTTCCATTGTTTCCGCCGGTATGGGCATAAGCTGCCTTTTCCAGGGGTCGCAACTCCCGTCTTACGTGCCTACTGGCGTATTCCTATAAAGGTGTCGTGGCTGCATCCTGCAATATAGAAGCCTTGGGTACCTTCTATAGTTAAGGCCGGACCAAAGCCTCCCCTGCCTGAGTAACTCCTGTTTGCTCCTTAAGCACGTCTTACCGGCATACCGTCCTAGTGACCGAACGGTTCCGTCTATTGATGTACCGACACGCGCATCCGTTCTCTCGAGCCACGTAGTAGTCTTCTCTAGCCAGGACGTGATCCTGCCTGCCTATTAGGTGCACCAGGGGTCAGAGCCTAGCTAAGGGGTAAGGTCCCTAGAGCCAGCAGTGGCTACTACGCACTTCGCCCCATAGGAGACTAGCAGAACTATAGGGGCGCAACTCTCTATACACCACTAGTTCCCGTTTCGCGATGCCTATAAAAGTCTCCTTATAATAGGCCGACCGTGTCTTGCAGGAGGGGTTTAATGCTAGGTCCTGCGCCGGGCGACCTGCTCTGCCCTCTCCTACTAACCAAGCTTATGTCCCCCCTTTCTATAAGACTGTCAAGTCCTCGTCCAACTGGCCTGTGTTTCCCCTATAGCCTCCCCCATATGTATGCATTAGGTTGCGTGCACCACGCCTATTAAGACCCTCCTATGAGTCGCCTTATACATATGCATCAGGTTGCGTGCACCACGCCTATTAAGACCCTCCTGTGAGTCGCCTTTTAACGCCATAGGGCCGTTGAAGCTGGCCTGTGTTTCCGCTGCCTAGAGCTTTGCCCGTGTTTCCACCTTATTAAGCCGTCTAGTCGCCGTCGCGTCGCTATTGCGTCGCTGTTGACCAGGTCGCGCGCACCACGCCTATTCTGAGTTACCTGGGTGTACCGGTATACCAGATAGGCCCTTATAAAGGGGCCTTAACAAGTTCTCTAGGCAGGGCCTTAACAAGTTCTTCGCGGTGGCCTTGGGGCCTTAACAAGTTTTGTATAAGGTGCCTATAACGCGTTAACTAACAAGTTCTTATAAAAAGAGGTTCCCTACGCCCTCGCTGTATCCTTGCGGTCTTAGAGCTAGTGCAAGCCCAAGGGTGTCCTGTTGTACGCCTAGGGCGCGTCTACGTCGACTGGCTGAATAAGGCCAGTTTCGGGCCTGGCTGTGAGCCAGGTAGATGTACATCGGGTGGTTTTCATATCCCAGTTTCCCTTGATAGGCCTCCCTAGATGGTAGGACAGGAGCTCTAAGCGGAGGCAGTAAGGCTCCTGGTGTTGTTAAGGGCGATGCTTCATACGCGTCGCGGGCTCAACACCACAGTCAAACGACAGCGCGCTGCACGCGCTGCGACGGCTCTCTGCCATCGCCTCTGCACTTGGCCATCAAAAGGATCAGTATCCTGATGATGTTTCCACCTGCGGCGACGTGGACGCGTGCAGTAGGGCTTCGCGGGCTCTAGGCTTTATTATTAGCGTTAATGAAGTATTAATAGGGAAAAGCTAGGTGGATGCTATTAGGGAATAGCCCTACCCTATAATATTTAGAGAAGTATAGGTTTTTTTAGGCACGGCGAACTTCTACTAAATATTTATTGTTTACTATACGCAAGTGGCATTTCTAATTACTGATTTACTAAAAGGATCTAAGAATAGTAAGAAGCTAGGACCTTTTATATTTAGGGAAGCCGCTAAGTAGGCTATAAACCGGTTAAAAAATTTATTTATAATAGTGCTAATTATAATACACTTCTGTTAGGAGTAATATATATACCTTAAAATAGATGCATCCGGCTTCGCCCTAGGGGCAATTATATCTTAATTAAAAGATAGAAAATAGCATCTTGTAGCATTTTAATTAAGGAAAATAACCCCTATAGAATAGTATTATATAATATATAACTAGAAGCTACTTATAATAGTTATAGTAATAAAGCACTGGCGACATTATTATATAAAAAGCAATTATCCTATTAAAGTCCTTATAGACCATAATAACCTATAATACTTTATAACTATAAAGGTATTAAGTAGTTAACAAGCTAGATAGGTAAAGGCACTATTATAATATAACTTTAAAATTATATACTACCTAGAAAAAATAAATTCCACTAATAGGTTATTAAGATATTTAAATTATAAAACTAGGAGAATCTAGGACAGTATAGGGGAAATAATTCCTATATTATAAAATTTGCTTAGGAAGAAAGAAGAATCTTTCCCTAGAACCATAGAATTTCGTAGTAAGGTAGAGGTCCCAATAATATAGCTGCAAAGTACTATAATAATAGAGCTATAGGTTATAGTTATAGACTAGGTTATAGACTAAGTAGATATTATAAAGTTAGTATACCCTAGAATTAGCAAGAATTCTATAGGATATGCTAGAGGTATTACGGCACCTTTAACTTAACAGCATATTAGCTGCAAGTTTCCAAATCTAGAGGGGATAGGTAAGATGCCTATTTGTAGTATAGCATACTATATAATAGTAAGAGAATCTGCTAGCACTAATAGTTTAAAATATCTTGTGCTATGCCTAGGGTTTATAATAGCAGTAGGTAAAATGGAAGTAAGTAATCTATATAAAACCTTTTCAGATCTTCTTCTTTAAGTATAATAGAGGAACGCCTTTATTACTAGAGAGAAGTAAAAAGATATAGTAGAGATTAACTTAGCTAGAGTTACTAAAAAGCTATAGTAGCAGGACTAAAAGGGTCTATTACGCTTTAAGGGTACTGTATATATCCTAAAGGACTAAATAGTTTAAAATAAAAATTTAAAGGTCTTCTATAACAACCCTCTTAGGGGGTACTATAGTGCTAATAGGACCCTTAAGGCCGTTTAAAGGAAATACTTTTAGGATAAAATATCTAAAGAAGTTAAGGACTATATATTAAAATGTAATATGTGCTAAAGGGTATAGATATCTAGGTATTACCTATATAGTAAGTTATTAGTGCTTCCTATTCTATAGGGACCTATATTAGAATTAACAATAGATTTTATAATAGGCTTACCCCCTACTAAAATAAGAACTAGAGGGGTTGTTAATGCTATTTTAGTAATTGTTAACAGATATATAAAGTTTTTAGGGTACTTTGCTATTATAATAATAATTATAGTAGTAGAACTAGCAGACCTGTTTTTAGAGCGGTAGCTCTTATTTAGTATGCTAAGGGGAATTATATCTAATAGAGGTACTGTATTTAATAGTATATTTTAGTCTTTATTTTATCTCTTATTAAAAATATAGTAAAAGATAAGCACTGCCTTTTACCTATAAATAGATAGGCTAATAGAGCGTCTAAATGCGTTGTTAGAATACTACCTCCACTGCTATATTAATTATTAGTAGGGTAGTTAGCTATTGTAGTTAGCTTTGGCGTAATATATATATAATATAAGCATCTATAGCAGCATAAAAATAATCCCTTATAAAGTGCTATTTGGGGTAAAAGCAAATAACTCCTAAAATATTAAGGATATTATTCCTAAAAGAGAGGCACTAGCGGCGTCTAAAAGAATTAAGTAAATAAGAATTTATAGAGAAGAACTTAAAAAGTACTTTCTAAATGCCTAAGCTATATAAAAAAGGTACTATAACAAAAAATATACGCCTAAAGAATTTAAAGTAGGAGATGAAGTCTTGCTATTTATAAAAAAAATCTAAATAAAATATATTAAGAAGGAGCTAGACTACTGGTGGATTAGACCCTTTAAGATAGTTAAGAAAACTAAAGGAAATTAAGCCTATAAATTAGAATTGCCGAAATTATATCTAATATATTATACATTTTATATTTCCTTATTAGAGTTATACTGGAGAAGAGATAGTATAAAACCGCCCCTACCTAGTAAAATTAATGGGGAACTAGAATGGAATATAGAAGATATTCTAGACTAAAGATAGCATTAGAAGAAATATAAATTTTTGGTCTATTAGGAAGGATACTCCTAGGCATATAATAGTTAGGAACTTAAGGAGCACCTTTAGCTAGAATATAATATAGCAATTAAAACTTTTCTAAAGTCTATAAATTAGGACTTAGTAACGGTTCTAGATATACTATAGATAAGATAATAGGAAAGACCCTATAAATTAAAACTATAAGGTTAAGTATAGGCATTAGAAACGGGAATGTTTTATTATTATAATAGGGATCCCAGAATCCTATAAAAGAAAGCTATAGGGATCTATATAAGAACTACTAGGGATGCTATCTAAAGAAGATGCTATTTAAGAATAAGTAGTAGTATTAAAAGAAGGGGCCCTAGGGATTTAGAAGGGTTTCTTAGGGATAAAAGGAGAGTATCTAGTCTAATACTAGAGATATGTAGTAGAGTTAATAATATAAAGAGGACTAAAAAGACATAGAGCGAAGATTTAGAAATTTTAAGAAATTATAAAGCACCTATAAGAACACCACCTGTTTATTATATATGGAGATTATAGTGGTATACTGCTTTTATATAGACTATTACCAAAAATAAAAATAAAGGCATCCCTAAAGTATAAAGTTAATTCCTAGTACTAGGGTATTCTAGAGGTACTAAAGAGGTACTATATAAAGCTATTCTATAAAAAGAAAGAAAGAATAAGATAATAACTTAAATACTAGAAGTAGCAATAGGAGCCTCCTCCTCTATCTTAATGTTATTATTAGTAGTATTATTAGCACTCCTATCCTTAGAAGCATTAGCATTCTTACTAATATTCTTCTTAGAGTGGTGGGAACTAAATGGACTACTATAGCTAGGGGACTGTTGGGGAGAACGTTTATCTTTATTACTATCCTTAGTATTATCCCTAGGTTTTAAATTAGCATCTAGGCAGGGATTAGAAAGTTAATAACTAAAGAGTTAGTATAGTTCCTAAATATGTTACTAAAGAGACTTATCTGGCTAGAAAGGCCCACGTAAGAGTATAAATATTATTATTTATAAGAACGAGCTGCTTATATATGCCCTCCTAGATACTATATATCTAAGATTGCTACGTCTCTATAGTAGTAGAAACCCTTATTAAATTAAAAAGGCTATAAGTAATAGAAGACACCTTCCGTCCCTATCTTTTACCATTTTAATATAAATAGAAATCTTTAATGGCGCGTTAGAGCTAGTAAGCCTTATACGCATAAACAGCGGGAATCTAATATAGTTAGTGAAATCCAGAATAGGATAGAATAAGAAATACCAGAATATAGGTCTTCCTCTAGCTGTAATAGTAGGAACAATTAGATCTGTTCTTGCTAGAGCGCGGTATCTTATAGGTGTGGGCTAGGTCTAGAGTAAGTGCATAAATGTAATAATGGCAGCACTTTAGAGAAACTACTGCAGGGGCAATAGAAGTGGTCTATAGTGCCATTAGAGTAGGGACAACGCCGCCGCCAGTCTAGGGACGTATAGTATAATTATAAGCTATTACAAGAGAATACTACGAGAAGTTAGTATTATTAAAAGAGATAAAATAGGAATCCTATTACTTATAGACGCGTTATAAGAAGAGAATAGAGTAGTGGAAGAAAGAATAGCTAGAGATGCAAAAGCTAAAAGCTGAGATATAATAAAAAATAGTCTGCTGAAAGGCAAGACAAATAGTATTATTAATGGAAAGACGTATAAGAGACGATAGCTTATAAACTAGAAGAAATTAATATTAAGACATTATTATTAAGACCTATTTTAGGTGAATAGGGATAGTAGCTAGTTAATGCGTCGTATAGGATAACCCCTAGATTAGCTTATAACAAATTCTTATAATAAGGAAGGTAAATCCTATCTAATTTTTATTATTATTATTAAAGTTCTATTATAAAGGCACTATAAAGAGCTATAGTAGAAGAAGAGTAGAGGAACAGAAAAATAAAGTAAGGTTCTACGCTAGTGAAAAACTAGCAATAAGCCGTATTATAGAGTACCTTTCTACTAAAGAACTTCCCTAGTGGTTTTAGTCGGAACTCTATAAGAGTTTATTAAGAGGTGAAGTCTTAGAGGACTAAGACCCTTAAAGGAGAGGTAATTATAACAGGCGCTCTTAAAAGGTATATATTAGATAAGATAGATAAAGGGTTTACTAATATCCTACTAATGTCCTAGAGGAGACATAGTTAGATAGATAAGGGGTAAATGGTTTTACTAGTGTCTTAGAAGGATTATATAGGGAGCTGGTTCTCCTCTAAAGAAGAGTTAGCAATTAGTCTCTAAATAGAAGAGGTTAGAAAGCATTTGTCCTTTAATACGTGAAGTCCGTTCTACCTTCGATTTACCTTCTACTTATTGGTGACTCTTATTCTACACTGTCGATTAGATAATTATACGTTCTGGTCAGACTGGCCTCTTATATATACTTAATATTATAGAAGTTGTAGAACTCTTTAAGCTTTAAATAGATATAATCTAGGAAGCCTTAAGTGGTAATATTGCCCTATTCTTTCTTATTTTAAAATAGTAGAGGACCCTTTTCTATACCGCAGAATATAGCCTATACTATTATATAAGGTATACTACTAAATTTAGGACAAAGGCAGGCAGGATTAAATTATTTATTGGGGTTTTTAAAGATATAAAGTTGCTAGTAACCCCTATAGTGTATAGCTACCTTATCTATCTATATAACTCTCTATTAATCCTTAACTTAGAAGTAACGGTAAGCTAATATAAACGCTAATTAGGTATAGTAGTGAGCTATAGTAAGCTAGGGCTTAGCTTAGGCAATATATTATTAGAAGCCTTCCTTCTTAAAATATTAAGCAACTATAGAATTAGAATAAGGTACTTCTATATAAAAGGAAAGCTCTAAGTAGGTAAGATAATATACCCAGGCATTTAACTTTAGGAAATTAACTAAATAATATTAAATTAGTGAGCTATATATAAGAGAGTTACGGTAGCCTCTACGCGTTAGAGTATACGCTTTATTAATAATACGGTAAATATTAGAATATAGTTATTTAACTAATGCAGTAATATAAGAGATAGGTTCTTAAAGGTAGTAATAGAGGCCTTTAATTATACATCTTAGGGAGTAAGGAATAAGCACTTAAGTGCTACTTTCCTTAAGCCATTAGCGACGTTAAATATATTCTATAGCTCGCTCCTCCCATTTCTATTCCTTGCGTCTTTCCTATTAATTAAAATAAGCAATTGCTTAATAAATACGACGCTTTGGGGTAGTAGGCGTTAGAGTAAAACTATATGCAGCGGAGCAAGCAGAGGGAGTATTTGGTATAGTTATATTACTAAAGAAGCCAAAGAAGCTTCCAAAGCTAGGAAGGCGTAGTAGAACTCTAGGAGGATTAGGTAAAGTAGGTTCTAAAGTTCCTTCTATATAGGAAGGATTATACCTAGGAGAAGACATAGTAGATAGAATCTAAAAGATTTTAGTTAGAACTTATTATAGGAATATACAAATTTAGTATAAAAAGTAGTAAGGATAGTATTAACTTATAACAGGCGCAGATAAATACCTTTATACTTAAATTTATAGAGCTATTTAAAGTTTCTTATAATTGCGCTAAGACCTAATATTTATCTAAACTTAGGAATCTTATCTGTAACTACCGCCATTAATATCTATCTTAATAGCGTAATTAATATATCTAAGGGCCTATTTCTAACTTCTATAAAGTTACCTGGGATAAAAGCAAGCCATTTTTAAACTTTATTACTACTAAAAAGGTTATTTAAACGCTAGAATAGAAGAATAAGGCAAAGGTCGTAATAGAGGCTTAAGGAGGGTTGTGATAGAGGCTTAAGGAAGTTAAGGATTATCACAAATAACGCGTCGGCGGCTTAGAAGGGTAGGAAACTAGAAGACGTGTTGTTGATTAGTAGAGACTTCCTAAGTTAGGTTCCTTACCGCGTGGAGTCCACCAATACACCTAATCACGATGCGGCTAGCAGAGGCGTTGAAAAGCTTCAAATTGACTATCAGGTGAGGTTGTTCGGCAGTCTCTTTTTGATATTTAGCTGCTAAGACGATACACTGAATTCGGGTTAGTTGGTGGCTTAATTGTAAGCGCTAACCACCGGAATTGAAGAGACGTTGTTTTATCTCGTTCCCAGACCTTTTTGCCAAGGCTCGCTTGCCAATACGCTAACCGCTTTTGGCAAGACCTTTGTTAGAAGGTCTGGTACACGGTTCGGATTTTTGTTAGTCCCGCGCGGGGTATTTGGGCCTATATACACCTACTTTGAGCCAAATTATCTTAACTTCCACAGCTCCCTAAGCTATTCCTAATGGCCAGAATTACCAAATTAAACCTAGTAAAGAAGACTACGTTGCCCGATTTGCCTAATTCTAATTAGTTGTCTTATTATCGCGCCCAAAGCTTCTAAGTCGTAGCAGCTGTACCTGTCGCACGACTACCGCCGCCCTCGTCTTACTGCAGCTAGAGTACCTAAACTTATAGGCTAGCTTTAAATAATAATTAAGGACTATTAGTAGGTATAGATTTGCTTTATAGAAGGGGGTAAGCTTTAGGTAGAGCCTTGTATAGAGCTTCGTATAACTAGAGCTTCGCGCAGAGCTTTGAGCAGAGCTTTGTATAGAGCTTCGCGCAAAGCTTTAAGTAGAGCTTCGAGCAAAGCTTTGTACAGAGCTTTATACAGAGCTTTGTGCAAAGCTTCGTGCAGAGCCTTGTGCAGAGCTTTGTGCAGAGCTTTGTGTAAAGCTTCGTGCAGAGCCTCGTGTAGAGCCTCGTGTAGAGCTTCTATAAAGCCTTGTGCAGAGCTTCGTGCAAAGCTTTATATAGAGCCTTATACAGAGCTTTATGCAGACGTATAGGCGTATAGACATGCATATTTATACTAGTAATTAATTGCAGAGTTTATAGAAATAATTTTACAGGAAATTATATAGATGTTTAATTAATTAATTATATAAATATTTATAAAACCTATATATGGTTATTTATAAAGTCTATATATAGGCATTTATATAGGTAATTAGTAATAATAACTATAATATAATTGCCTGCTAAAGAAACTGTCGGGAATTAGGCAAGCGGTCGTCACGTAACGCCGCGGCACTAGCGTGGCGAGGAGTCTTAGGCTCCTCGCCCTTCCTTATTCCAATAAAGAAGCATATTAACCAACATCACTGTAACCTACTTGAGTAGTCGTTATTAGTAAGTCACCCTATGTAACTAACACTGATTAGTGGTTAAATACACAGTTAACTATAGAGCAGCTAGGTTTTCGAACAGAAGAGATAGTCTTGTACAGGGGTGCCATATACGCTCATATGGAATGGATCCCGGCGATACTATACTACCTTAGACTTACGGAAAACTAGTAATAGAAGTGTCACTAAATACTAGGAGATACCAAGTTGCGTCTATTACGCAGAACAACTACGTTTATGAAGATTTGGTTAAGTACTTTAGGTTAAAAGTGTTACTAAACCTAGGGTCCTAAGTTAACGTCCAAAACGCGTTAAAACAACCATCTTAATACCTTTGGTGTACCTTTACAGACTATAGGATTACGATCACTACCTAACTATATATTAAACAACCTTTATTTCCCTTAATTTTTATCAAAACGCGTTAAACAATCTTTAATAATAGCTATTATGGCGTTAACCTACCCGAAGAAGTATAAGAACGACATTAACCTAGAGATTTAGAAAACCGCTATAATTAATCCTAAAGATATTAATTAATAAGACTTAAACGGATTCTTATTACACTATATAGTATACTACAAAGATAGCGAATACAACGACACCATGCTATGGTACTATATAAAGGAGGACTTTGTTAGATGGATAAAGGAAATATAGGCTCCTACAAACAAGGATATTATATGGGACTTCCGTAACTTCCTATAGGAGAATAGAGTGTTCGTACCTATAGATAGGGGTGCTATTAGAGATAACATTTAGGAGCAAGTTATTAACGTAAAAGAAGAGCATAAATGGACTCTATAAGAGATTAAGCACTAACTACGCACTATAAGGAAGCTTAATTCACGATAGAACCTAAGCAATATACTATTAGAGACGCTTTTACCTCCGTCTTTAACTCCTATATATTAACCAATTTAACCCGTAACTTTAACTACTGCCCTTTAGTAAGTATAAGATCCCCCTACTTTGCGATCTAATAGCCTTTAGACCCTACTGACTAGACCTATATCCCTACTGCAGCCTATAATGCAACTCCTACTTCCTCTATCTTAATCTCAAATTGGAGGCAGTTTAAAATTGCTTATAGAGCTTGCAAAGCTCTATTTAGATTAGAAGAAGAAGTTTAGTAGGGAATTATATAATATTTTTAATTCGAAACTACGCATCTTCTATAACTATTGCTAGAAGGTAGGAATAGAGTTTAATAAATACTATAACACCTATTCTGTTATGCTTAAGGGCCGAGCTAGTACCTTCTATTATAATTGTTTAGTAGGAAAAGGATACGATTTTAACCGCATAATATATAAGTTAAGATACTACTTTAAAACAGAAGAGAATAAGCAGCAGTATATATTAAAATGGAGAGAGACTACCTTTTTAAGGATCATTACTACAAACCCAGGTGTCCCTCGGCTTGATTATCTTTAAAAGCTCTTTAATTAACTTTAAATAATTTAGCGTGGTTTATCCAAATTATATTAAGAGGATTTCAGCCTACGTGATTAAGTTATTAGTGTATGCTAAGGCGTTAAAGAATACAACCTTACTCTCTTTAATCCTGCAAATACTTATAAAGGAGTGTGTGCTTAATTAAGATCTTCTATTGGCACCGCTTTACGCTCTTAAGAAGTATAGTAATTTAACGCCTAACTTTAACCTACTTTGATTAACCCGCCCGACCAATATAATCACAACTAGACTAATTGAATATATAGTGGCCGTAGTAGGCAATACGGCAGAGGGTACAATTAATGACTATAAGGCAAAGGTGGAGGTCCTTATAGAGGTTTATTCCGAAGTAACCGCTAGAAGAAGTGCTATGTTTGTAAGAAACCAAATTGCTAGTTAATTAGGCATTCTCTTAATAAGCGAAAGGAGGCATATAATAAGTTTCGCCAGAGTGTAAGAAATGTTAGAAATTATAAGGTTACTATGGCCTACTTTTAAAGCTTCCTGGTTTAATATAAAGGCGTAGAGAATCTTAAGGGTAAGGCTAATAAGGCCGAACAGCTTCTTATAGATATAGAAATTAAGGACTACTCTCCTAACCAATACTTTACTAAGTATGGTAAGGTAGATGGCATATAAACTGTTGCTGTTTTTAATAACCAATCTACGCTCCATGCTATTACAAAGTTAGATATCTTTAATAAGCTAAAGGAGAGTTCTATATTCTCCTTTAATAATAGATACTTGGCGAACGTCTTTTATAGTATTATGCCAGATACTAGAGCCGCAGGAGTATCTATAGTAAGAGAACCTTAAGTTCGAGCTCTTTAACAGCTTAATAGCTCTGTCCAGATCGACTAATTAACGGCAGGCCAATATATAATTCGCTTTGGCAAGGGTACTATGATTTTTCTTAGTATAATTAAGGTCTAAACTCCGTTAGGATATATTACTTTCTATATTATTCCCGCGAATACCCCGTTTCTATTCTACATCTAAGATATGGATAAGTTAGGCGTTAAGCTTGATAACCTTAAGAATATGCTTATTTAGGGAGATAATTAGGTGCCCGTTATATGTAAGTAGGGTCACTCTTAGTTGCTCCTTTAATAGCCAGAAAGGAGCGTTGCTTAAAGCCATTTAACTAAGTTAAAGTTACGTTAACTATACCGTCGCTTTGGTCACCTATTAGTTTATAGATTGCTTAGGGTTCTTTAGTAAGTAGGTTATAAAGTTAAGGCTAAGACGATTAAGTATCTTATAAAGTACTACTATTACTGCCAAATAAACCAGAAGTCCCCTGGCCGATTTAAGTTCACCCTTAAAGATAACTATAACTTTAACTTCTGTATTATTATTAATATTATATATCTTAGCGGTAAGCCAGTACTCTAAGTTATTAATCTTTTAATCTCCTTCTAAGCTGCACGTTTTCTAAAGGATATATTAGCTAGAAACATATAGAATACTCTTTAATTATACTAGATTAATGTCTACCTAGGACCCCCTAATTAAGTTATTTATAACATAGGAAGGAACTTCTTATCTATAGAGTTTCGGCAATAAGCAAAGGCAATAGAAATTAAGGTTAAGGAAGTCCCTATTAAGGCACATAATAGTATTAGAAAAGTAGAATAATATTACACACCATTATAACAAGCATATAAGATTATTTCTTTGGAACTAGAGGGCGCTAGCAAAGAGCTTATCTTATAGATAGCTGTTAAGGCTGTTAATAATTCCGCTGGCCTAAATAGGCTTGTACCTATATTGCTAGTCTTTGGCGCCTACCCTTAAATAATTAACAATTCTCCACTATCCCTATCTATTACGCAACGAGTGGAGGCTATTCGCAAAGTAATAAAAAAGGTGCGATATCTCTACGCTACGCGCCAGGTTAACGACGCACTAGGAATAAGAAATGGCCTAAATACCTTAACTACGCTTAATCTGCCACTCCAATCTAAGGTACGTATATAGCGTAAAAAGGAAGGATGGTTAGGCCCATATAAACTTATTATAATTAATAATTAGACTTGCACTCTTTAGATACCTTATAAACCCACTTAATTCCGCTTAACTGTTGTTAAGCCCTACTATAGAAACGACAGTTCTAAGCCTTTATAGAATGCCCTAGAGGATACCCTAAAGGAGAACTATAATTAATATACTCTAAAAGGCGACTATAATCCTAATATAATTGTAGCAGATGTGCCGTAACTATGACGCGGTAGAGGTCGCCTAAAGGGATTATAAAATTGCCAACACCTTATTAATTTTAAAGAGCAATTTATTACCGCTATTAAGAGTAGAGACGAGTTATTAATAGCCTTTATAACAGCTAAAGAGAAGGCTGACTTTAAGCTCGTAAAATAGCTCTAAAAGAAAGGCTATATTATAACTTTAGGAGCTCCTTTCTAAGTATCTAATAAGCAGGAGATCGACGGTCTTATTATAAGAGAAGTTTTTAAATTTAAGAAGTATAACCCTATTAAGTTTAATGGAGTTTGCATCTTTAAGTTAAGAATAGTTAATAAGATTAAGGGCAAAGCTACTAATACCCTATTTAAGAAGTTAAGACTGGTTATTTAAGGTTATAATAATAACGGCAAGGAAGTAATTCTTATATAATCCCCTATAATTTAACGAGCTAGTTAGCAAGTTATTATTACGCTAGCTCCCTCCTTAATAAAGAATGGAATAGTGGTTTATTTATAAGATATTACTTAGGCCTATACCTAATTAAAGACGTGCCTTTAGCGCTTAATACTAGTATACCTTTTAGAGTAAATTTGCTACCAATATCCCGAAGATATAATTATAGTTATACTTAAGCTATTATATAGAATCGCAGAGGCAGGAACTTATTAGTGGGCTACTTATAGTAAGCACTATAAAGAGAAGCTCTTAATAACTACTTCTATATTTAATCCCTGCTTCCTTATTATAACTATGGGAACTCCGTTTAGAATCGTCGGCATACAAACTAACAATATAATTATTTTAGGAGACGACCAATTCTTAGCTCTTAAAGAAGATAAGCTAGTAAAGGTAAATCTTATAGCAAAGCTAAAGGAAAAGCTTAATTTAACCACAATATTACTCTTTAATAGATGCATCCTCTCCTTAAATAAGGATTCTATTGCTTTGCGCTAGAAGGGCTAAGGTAAGAAGATCAACGTTATTAACGTTAATTCTCTAAAGCAAGGATATGTAGAGTAACGCACTTATAAAGCTTATATTGCTTCTATCTGTTAACCTAAGGCTTTATTTAATCTCTCTATTGCCGCCTAACACTAGGAACTAACTAAGGATGACGTTCTTGCCCTAAATAAGCGTCTTTACTGGCAAATAAATTATCTTAATTGGGGATTACTCTATATGCCTATTAACTTTCCTACTACTAAGCTCTTTGTATTTATTAATAGATTATTTATAAATAATAAAGATTTTAGCTCCTAGCTAGAATATAAAATTATTATCGCGAATAAATCTACTGGAGAGAATAACTTTATAATCTATGGTAACCTTATCTATTAGAGCTTAACTAAGAGCAAGTGCATTACTTAAAGCGTTCTAGCGTTAGAGATATATAGAATAGTTAGCGGAGTTAATATAGCAATTATAATTAGAACTACCCTTAAGATAATTATAAATTGGCTTAAACTCCCTACTATTCCTATAATTATATGCACCAACTTATACTCCCTCTATAAGTGTTTAGTTAAGCTTGGTACTACAAAGAAGAAGCGTCTTATAATTAATATTATGGCACTTTAGTAATTCTATAAGTGTTAAAAACTCTTTAAGATCTAGTGGATTAATAGCTAAAACAACCTAGTAGATATAATAACGAAGGCAAACCCAAATAAGGCACTAGAGATGTTCGTTAATACAAATACTCTGTATATATAAGTTAAAGGTTGGGTTAAAAGGGAGTAGGAGATATAGCAATTTAAGAGCAGCTAATTAGGATTTTCTATACCTGGTATAGAAAATTGCTATTGGCTCGCTTATAACTAGCGCCTTGGCGGCCCTAATATAATATCCACCCGCGACTCTAAGTAAGAAAGCACCATATGCTAAGAGGCAAATTTTAGGACAGCAAGACTTATATTACAATGGCAATAGTAAGTAAGGAGGATCGATATTTGTTACGCTAGTTAAGCAGTATTTGTATATAGATGGCAACCACAAAAGAAGAGTTGCTAGTGTTGGGAATTAGGCAAGCGGTTGTTACGTAACGCCGCGGCACTAGCGTGGCGAGGAGTTTTAGGCTCCTTGCCCTTCCTCATTCCAACAAAGAAGCATATTAACCAACATCACTATAACCTACTCGAGTAGTCGTTATTGGTAAGTCACCCTGTGTGACTAACAGAAACCGTTAAAATTAGGCTAATAGAGCTTCTATAAGCTCTAGAGGACTGTAAAAACCCTTTCTATTAATACTATACACCCTAATTTAGCATAGAGGTATATATAGTATTTTTTAGTATATAGCTCCTAAAGCTAAATTATAATAAATAAATAAGCCCTTAACCCTAATAACCCTAATTAAATAGTGCCCATTTTAGAAATATATTCTTTAAACTATATAAGCCATAAAATAAACCCAGTAGGTACTATGGAAATGTCCTTTTAATGCAAATAAGGAGCACACTACTATACTCTCCTTTCTTACTACTGCAATTATAACCCTTTAGGTAGTCTTTACTATATTAATAGAGCTTATTTAAACCTAAAAACTATAGAAATAATATACCTAAGATATAAAGGTAATTTGGATAAATATTAGCGCCCTCTAAAGGGCTATAATAATAGCTATAAAGAACGGACTGATGTCTATAGGTCCGCTGTTATATATATATATATTGCTGCTATTATACCTATAATGCCCTAAGCTATAAGATAAGCTACCTATAAACCTATAGAAGTATATAAAATTATAATCTATATAGGCAATACTGCTAACTATAAGGAGGCCTTAAAATAAAATATCTAAGCCATAGAACCCCTAGATATCTATAGGCTATAGGCTATAAAGAAGCTATAGAGTGGTAATATTAGGATATATATTATAGATAAAGATATAAGAGATAGGCTGCTATAAGAAGTAGGGTAGATAAAGATCCTAAGGCGCTCTACTATATTAGCTGTTCTGCTAGTACTAGTAGAGGTCTATATAGTACCTATAAGCCTTACTATTTAGGGCTTAGAGATTAAGTAGATAATAGAGGATATAATAAAGTATAATTATACTATAGTAGGGCTTATAGTAGAGAGGCTAGTATAGAAAAGACTAGGAAGAGTTTAAATGGAAAAAAATGTTAAATTATTGCTTATTATAGGCATATAGTTAAAAGAGATAATAAATATACTATTTAATTAGGGCCTGTTTCTAGGATAATACTATTACCTAGTTATAAGGTATAAAATAATATTCTTAGTAATATAGTGCTTTAAATACTAGGGCTTTAACTATATAGTTAAGAGCTATAGAAGAGAGGCTAGATATGGACACTACGCTAAGTAGTATAATACTAGTAATTATATAGGAGACCTACTGTAACTGGCTACTAGAACTATGCCAAGACACAATACTGTAGCCTAGAAGGCTCCAAGACAGCGTCAGCACTACCTATATATATCTTATATATCTTACTACCTGTCTTTGTTTCTTATACCCTTTTCTACCTATTCTTACGTCTCCCTTATATATATATTCCACCTAATTTCCATAGATTTACAATCAAGTCGCTTATGCAATTTTCTATACTGCAAAGCTTACACCTACCTAAGAAGTATATTAACTATAAGGCAGACTATAAGTATAGAGTAGGGTATATAATATTAAGGAGACGTAGTAGAAGAAGGCTGTAGTAATTAGGGCCTTTATACTAATATACTATTCTAGCGCCTATAAGGCGCCTATAAGCGGATAGTAATTATAATTATAGTATAAGATTACTACTAAAGAGGTCTTATAATAAGCTAAGAAAAGAAAGCTAAAAGAGATAGCTATATAGAAGAACTCTATATAGGCAGAGGAGGGCCCTTAAAAGGTTAGTTAACTATAGATTATTAATTACTTTAGGAGGGAAAAGGGCTAGAGGACCCTTTAATTAATACTCTAAATAGTGGTAAATAGTAGTATATATGCCCTAGTTTAAGTCCTGGTAATCTAGAAGCCTATATTAAGTATAGAGCTTAATATAGGGGTAGAAGCAGAAGCCTAGATTTAGAGAGAGGCATTTATAGATACTAAAACTATATTATAAGGGAGTATATAAACAGTAGAGGACACTAACTTGGCTAACTTAAAGGCTAATATAGACCTCTTATGCTAGAATACTATAAACTACTTATAATTATATAGTATAATACTAACAATAGTAGGAATAGTATACTGCTCTACTTCCTATAAAAGGCGAAGTAGGTAGACCCTTAGCTAGATATACTAGCTATTTAGGAGCAATAGTAGAAGAATTAAGGAAATATAATATATACTATAAAGTCCTACTACTTAATATATGCAGGAGTTAGTAATATAAGGGTCTGTTTTAATATAAATAAATAGGCGCCTATATACTACTTAGTAAACATATATATAATTAAGCTAGAGGGCTGTAAGCGGACTATCTAGATTTATAATATTTATAATTCCTAATAGATAAATAATAGCCTTTACATGCTACTAGAGCTATTAAAGGCTAAAGGAGTATAACGGGCGCTCCTAAAAGGTATATATCAGATAAGATAGATAAAGGTTTTACTAATATCCCACTAATGTCCCAGAGGAGACATGGTCAGACAGATAAGGGGCAAAGGGTTTTACTAGTGTCTTAGAAGGATTATATAGGGAGCTGGTTCTCCTCTAGAGAAGAACTAGCAATTAGTCTTTAAATAGAAGAGTTTAGAAAGCATTTATCCTTTAATACGTAAAGCTCGTTCTACTTTTAACTTACCTTCTACTTACCTGTAACTCTTATTCTATACTGTTGATTAGATAATTATACATTCTAGTTAGACTGGCCTCTTATAAGAAGAATATATACTATTAGGAGATTTTAATCTACACTACCCTTTTTAAGGGGATATATTAGTAATAAGTGCAGACAATATAGTAAATAACCTTATCTGTACTATAGAGGCAGCTAGCCTAAGCTTAGTTACTAGAGTGGATATAGAGATATAGGTAAAAGGTATATTAAGGAGTATACTAGACCTAGTATTTACCCCCCCTAAATTACTAATAGGCTATTATAGAGTTGGAGATAGGACTGCTAGTATATAGGGTATAACTACCTTTTTATTACTATAACGTAGTTCATAAGCGAGCTGGCACCCTAAGTAAGCTGGCACCCTTACCAACTTTCTACGCCTTTGCACGCGTATAGCTCTACAATGCACGGTAATACTATCTAATTAATAATTGGATATTATTGTATAGTATCTACAGTATCCTTCTGGCACGTATATAAATTATGCCCTAGCTCTCTACAGCGCCTATAGCGCGCTATTACCTGCCTACTCGCACCTAATTGCGCCTTACTTTGACGCTTTTCGCCTTTAAGCTGGTTATTAACGTTCTTTTAAGCAATAATTTCCTCGCCCTCTGCCTTTGTTAAGGTGCCTTACTTCTAGATCCGCTTCTTTTTGCGCTGTTTATACTTTATAGTGGTGTCGTTAGCTCTCTTAAGGCTTACAATCCAATTACGCATTAGCACAGCCAAATGCATTATTACTTTAGCGCCCTTTTTAAGCTGATCAATTACTGCAATAATTAATGTAGGTAATAAATCTTAATGCCTTTGCATCTAATTGCGAATTAGCGTTAATTAAGACTCTAATTCCCGCGCGTTGCTTGGTGTTTTTAATTCCCATAGGGTGGCTTCTAGGGCAGGTAGTGTAGGTGTATAAAGCTTTATGTTAAGCTTTAATATTACCCTCTCTGGGTCATGTGGGACTAGGCTAGCGCCTTAAAAGCTTGCGCAGATATTATCCTTTATAATTGACGCGTTAAAGGCTGCTTTAAAGGCTGGTAGGAACTTAAGCTTTGTAATATAGTTAATGTAATTACGTATAGGGCTGCTAATCTAATGCCTATACGCGCGCTTTAATAGCAAGAAGCACCTAACATTAAGCGGCTATAAGAGGTGTAATAAATATGGCGGCATATAGAGGGTATAGGTTTTATTCTCCTTGTAGATTTCCTGGAAGTTAAGCGAGCTATGGCTTTTATAGCTGTTAATAATTAGCAGCTGCCATACGCCTACTCTATAATCCTTTATATGCACAATAAAGTGCTTTAGCTAGGTAACTCTAAGCTTATTAGTAGTCTAGCTATTATCACTAACTAAGATAACCTAATCGCGTGGTATATTATCCTGGTATTAGGCAGAGAGGTAGTACTTACCCGCGAAGATAATAAACGGTAGAATTGCCTATCTAGCTGCGTTAATTCCCCAGATTATAGTAACCCACTTATAATTGCCTGGTTGGATTGCCTTTGGTTCGCAGCGCCTCTTAAAGCCTATAATAATAAGCTATAATAATATCTTGCCCATTATAAAGCTAGTCTTATTAAAGTTATAGGTATCCTTGTTGCAGATACTATATATAGCTTTGGTACACTCTATAAGCTTAAATCAGACCCTAATAATCTTAGGATCCTTATATAGGGCTCTCTGCCGATTATATGGTCGATTAAATTGCGTTATAAGGCTATCTGTTTAATTGATAAAGTTATTAGGCCAGTTCTTGCCAACCTGGCCAGCCGTCGCGCTTAGCGAGCAGTTTATTAGCTATATCTCACATAGTATTTAGTGTAGGCGCAAATCCTCGCCAATCTAGGTCAAGTATATGCCGAACAATTGCCTCCTCTTTAAGCTTGGAAAGTTTCTTTAATTTAGGCTTATAATTGCGTTGTGATGGGATTCTGGCGCGTTGGCTTTAAAGCGTGCTTTGGGGGACGTTGAACGCTAATATAGCGCGCTTTTTGCTTTGGATTTGGTTCTGATCAATAGCTAAGATAGTAAGGAGAATATCTGCTTCATTATAGGCCAATTTAGGAGTAGTTGGTGGAGCCATTATTATTAAAAGGTAATGCGTCCCGTAAAGTTGGCGAGGGTGCTAGCTTACTTAGGGTGCTAGCTTGCTTATGAACTACGTTAGAGGTGAATATAAAAGCGCTAAAGGGGCCTTTATTACTTAAGAGAGTACTATAAAAAAAGGCTAATTAGAAGGTAGTGTAAAGTAAGCTAGAAGGTAGGCTCTAGCCTCTATATAGTTTCCTATATAATATAAGAGATATACTAGATATACTAGCGGAGGCTATATACTAAGTAATTAAGAATATTATAGTAAAGAGAGTACCTAATATATAGCCCTTACTATAAGCCTTTAAAGTATAGTTAGAGGAATATATAGAAAAGGTAAAGGAAACTTAGTAGGCCTTTAAGATATAAAAGGCCTCTTAGTTAATACCTAACTAGATTAACTATAGAGTTATATATAATAAGAAGAAAAGGGTAATCTAGTAAGAGGCTAATAAGTTATATAGGTGGACTTTTAAAAAGCTAATAAATAACCCTAAGAAAGTGTAATGGATAGTAAAATGGATATATATAGCAGATAGAAAGCTAAAGGCCCTACTATAGTTTTTTATTAGCAGACTAGGAGAAAAGACCCTATACTATAATAATAATAAGAAGGCTACTATCCTTATAGAGTAGTTCTTTCTACTACCTATAGAGGCAGACCTTAGTAATATACTAGGTTTTATATACCTAAAGCTATAAACTATAAAGGAAGAAGTTAAGAAGGAGAATATTATTTTAGCTTTAAAGGGGCTTGCCTTTAATAAAGCTCTAGGCCTAAAGAAGATAACTTATTAATTCCTTAAGATATATAGAGAATAGCTAGCCCTAGTACTGGCTAAGCTCTTTAGCAGCTATATAGTAATTTAATATTACCTAAAGCCATTTAAAGACTCTATTATAATAGTCCTCTAAAATTATATAAGCTGTCCTATACTATAGCAAAGGCCTACTAGCTAATTGTGCTGTTTAATACTATTAGGAAGCTACTTAAGAGAATAGTAGCTAGCTAGCTATTTAGAATTACAGAAAAGATAGGTATATTACTAGCTAGCTAAATAGAAGTAAGGCTAGGGCGCTTAATATAGATAGTGCTAGAGTTACTAACCTAATAGGTATATATTATAGAGGAGTAACCTAAACTTAGTAGCCTTACTACTTGGCTTTAATATTTTTAGAGCCTTTAACTAAGTCTTTTATAAAAGAATAATCTATAATATAAAGGCCTAGGCTATACCCTATTAGATATTATAATTTATAAAGTCCCTCCTTAAGGATTAAATAATAAGGCTCTTAATTAGAGGCTATATAGTATGAATAATATAAATAAACACTAGTATGCCCTAGGGCTTAGTACTATTACTAATCCTATTTCTCTTTTTTACCTATATACTTCTACTAAAGCTATAAAAAGGCACTACTATAGTATTTAGGTTTGTTAATAACTTTAATATACTAATATATAGTAAGACTATAGAGGAGAACTATAGAGCCTTAAAAAGGGCGTATAAAGCATATATAGTGTGGGCACGCTAGTATAGGGTAGTGTTTGCCCCTAAAAAGTATTACCTTATCTACTTTATAAGGAGCTATAAGAAGTTTAATATAAAGGTTATAGTTATTATATATATGGCTTTATAGAAGGCCTAGTTAGTAACCTATATATACTAGTAGTATAGGTTAACTTAAAACTTAAATTGGGGCTATATATTAATATTGTTAAGGTAAAAATAATTACCTAAATAGACGCACTAACTTAGCTTATAGTCTCTATTTAGGGCACCTTCTTTTAAAAGGCATAGATAATATACTCTACTATAGTTTAGCTAGTAATCTTATATAGATATAGTACCTAATACTTATTACTAGAGTAAATAAAGCCTAAAAAGATAAGTAAAACTAAGCTATACTAGCTAGGTATAGCGCAGAACCTATATCTTTATACTATTAGAGGGGTATATAAATTAATATTAATAGCAGCACTCTAGTATAAGATAAGGTTTCTGCTGCTTTAAATATACCTTAAGGAGCTAACTATAGCCTATATAGAGAGGATATAGGAAGAACTAGTAAGAGAGTATATTAAGAGGGAGTATAATATTATATAGGCTATAATAGCCTACTAGATAGGATAAGCTTAAGAGGATAGTAGCTGCTATTTTGGGGATAAATATATAGTTAATAACCCTACTTAAAGTGTAGTATAAAAAGAGTAGAAGGGCTAAGGTATAAAAAGTATTTAAGAAGTAGTAGAAAAGGGAGTAGAAAAAGTACTAGAGTATACTTACCTACTGTATATAGGGCTTAATAGATACCTTTACTATTAAAAAGTACTAGGGTACTTAACTCTAGCCTGTCTATATAGCTATGTCTAACAATTAATAATATATATAGTGGTATTCTACTTTAGGTATAATACTACTAGCTAGGTAAAAAAATATTATTATACTAGAATATTATTATATAGAGAGCTTCTAGCTAAGCTAAAGGCTGCTAAGATAGCTATGGAATAGGCTATATAGATAAATCTTTTATTATACCTCTTATTAGCTAAAGAGCCAACTAAGATAAAGGGAGAAAGCTAAGAAGTATATTAAGAGAAGGAGGATTATAGAGGAGCCTTATTTTAGAAGAAAAAACAGTAATATATAGTAGATTATAGTAATATTATAGCACTTTCCTATATATAACAGAATTTTATAGTTATAGTAGAATATAGTAAAACTTAGTAGGTAATATGCCTTAGTATATATCAGCAAAATATTATTCCCTATTAATAGCCTTAATAGTTAGTAGTTAACGTAATTAGCGCGCAGTTAAGGGCATTTGGTAACTTAACCGACTAGCTATAGTGTTTTTTAACATACAGCCTATACGTAGCCTACGTGCAACCTATGTGTTTAGCAACTATAATTGTATTTAAAGCCATCTACCTCTTTTATATTAATAGTATATTTTAGATAATAAATAAAGGCTACTTTAAAGCTATTTATAAGGCTAGTAAGGTAAATTATATACTTCTTTATACAATCTATTATATTATTTTAGATAATTTAATATAATATAGTAATGGTTCTCTTTTACCTACCCACCTATCTATCTACTTACCTACTTACTTACCTATATACCTATCTACCTGCCTACCTACCTACCTACTTACCTACCTACTTATTTACTTACCTACCTATATTAGTGTCTAATTTAATTTAAGGAAGGGGTCAGCCCGATTAAAAGCTCTAATTAATTTAAATGTTCTCTATAGCCGTTCGCTGGCTATATATTCAAATAGTAGTCGTCTAGGGTGCCTCCCTAGGAGGCCTTGATTTGATTTAGTAATGGACTAATATTAAAGCTCTGGTTTAATTTGATCGATTAATTAATTAAATCGTTTGTAGTGTTCGCCAGCTGGTTATTTAAACGGTCGTTGTCTAGTTCTGGTAACAGTCGTCTAGTTCTGGTAACGGTCGTCTAGTTCTGGTAATGGTTGTCTAGTTCTGGTAACGGTCGTCTAGTTTTGGTAACGGTCGTCTAGTTCTGGTAACGGTCGTCTGGTTCTGGCGACGGTCCTCTGCTGGCTGCCGTTCTGGTGCCTCCCTAGGTAGGGAGGATGTAAGGAAGGATGGGTAAAAAATAGGGTAGCTATATAGGGGGTATACTTGGCAGAGGCACGTGTAGAGGCTATCGGGAAGAAAGCGGGGGCCCGATGCAGAGCTTCGTGTAGAGCCTCCGTACGCAGAGCTTCGCGCAGAGCCTCGTGCAGAGCCTCTGTACGTAGAGCTTCGTGTAGAGCTTCGTATAGAGCTTTATGCAGAGCTTCGTGAAGAGCCTCTATACGTAGAGATTCGTGTAGAGCTTCGTGTAGAGCTTCGTGTAGAGCCTCGTGCAGAGCCTCGTGCAGAGCCTCTGTATGCAGAGCTTTGTGTAGAGCCTCGTGTAGAGCTTCGTGCGGGGCTTCGTGTAGAGCTTCGTGCGGGGCTTCGTGTAGAGCTTCGTGCAGGCGTGCAGAGCTTCGTGCAGAGCTTCGTGCAGAGCTTCGTGCAGAGCTTCGTGCAGAGCTTCATGCAGAGCTTCATGCAGAGCTTCATGCAGAGCTTCATGCAGAGCTTCATGCAGAGCTTCATGCAGAGCTTCATGCAGAGCTTCATGCAGAGCTTCGTGTAGAGCCACGTGCAGAGCTTCGTGCAGAGCTTCGTGCAGAGCCACGTGCAGGCGTGCAGACGTGTAGATGTGCAGACGTGCAGAAGTTCGTACGGGCGATCAATTGCAGAGACGTTTGTAGAGACGATTGTATGGGCAATTGATCGATTGATTGTATGGGCGTTCATACGGACGTTTGTACGGGCGATTGTAGAACCTTCCTAGTATATTAGTGCTGCGTGTTAGTAGAGCTTTAGAGCTCTATATAGGGCTTCGAGCGGAGCTTTGTGCGGAGCTTTTGCAGAGCTTTTGTAGAGCTTTTGCAGAGTTTTGGTAGAGCTCCGTGCAGAGCTTCGTGCAGGTCTCCCCCTGAGCTTCGTTCCGCAGAGCTCTCGCAAAGCCCCACAGCTCTACGCAGAGGGCTAGCGGCGTGGGCGCAAGCGTTTAGCGTTGGTGTTTACTGAGCGGCTCGGCGGTGCAGAGGTAGAATTAGGGCCTCTACGGCGACGAATTCCTCTCAACGTCGCGCGCGTATAAGGAGCTGAAGATCTCATAACTTATAGAGTGGGCTTTTCTCTATAATTTGGTGTAATTTTAATGTCGACGGGTGTTGTGGGAGGGTAGATCAATTTTGTCAAAGTTGATAAGGTCTTCTCATATAAACAGTGTTTAGGTTTTCTACGAATCTCGCCAAAGGGCCTCAGACCAAGAAAACGATTGCCGTCCTAAATCAGCTTAGCGGACGGTGCGGATATTCTTATATCCGCACAATCGATTTCTTGGTCTGAGCTTTACCTCAGCAAGCTCAGACGTGATTCTGTTGGTGCGGAGTCAATCGGCCCGCAAGCGGGTGACTAACCACGTTCGTGGTGCTCCACCAGTATCACGTCTGAGGGACTTTCATAACGTTTATTAAGAAATCCAACTTTTTTTATGATTCCCCCTACACTCGCGGCTGAATCGCTCAACCATAACGGCTTAAAATACTACTAAAAGTTTATCGATTAGAGAGACGACCTAATATTTTATAAATATTAGGTCTAAATTAGCCCATAATAGCCCAAAGTTAAGATCATTTTCGCTAAAAAAAAACCCCCCATTATTAAGACCTCCGACTTAGCGGATATTGTAATAGATATTGCATATATAAAGCCCAAAAATTAATTTATTATAGAGCTGGTTCTTGCAATTATTTTAAGCCTATATGCAGCCCTAGACATTACGTAGGTAGCTTATTAACTTTGTTAAAGATTATATATCTCCCCATACAAATTTAGGAAATGAATGTCATAACGGACGTCACAACAAACGTCGCAATAAATGTCGCAACGGACGTCGCAACGATGGGTGTATATATGTCACGGCACTGACCTGACGCGTTGTTATGGCTACGCGTATGCATGAGCACGGACCTGACCCCTGAGCAACACGTATATATACCTGCCTCGTCTCCTGTACATAGATCCTTACACGACATCGTTTGTCAATAATACACAGTCACAGTTACCTCGTTGACCCTCTGCACGTACTATAACAGTATGTCATGTCATCTCTTATGCCCCTGGTAGGGCTTGTTTCCACCTCTGTTCTAAAGCTTCGTTTCTAAAGCTACGACCCTACCCCAGGCGGGATTTTTACCCTTATTCTATGTTAACACTAACCCAGTAAAATCTCTGTTAAATCCATTCAAGTTCTTAAGCTAATATCCTCCTCCCTGTATCTACACGTCCCGAGTTTCTAAGCTAGGTGCAGGGAGACACCCTGCGGGCTATGTTTCTTATATTTTGACTATAGTGTCCTCCGAGTCTATTTCTAGCCATGCTACTGCTTTACGTCCCAAGTTTTTAAGCCAGCTATAGGGAGACACCCTGCGGGCTATGTTCCTTGTGCCTTAATTCTAGTATAAGACTATAGGTTACCAATCTCTTCTCTATCTCCAAGTCCGTTCCTAGCTATTGCTTCACATCCGAGTTTCCTAGGCCGGCTGCAGGGAGTATACCCTACAGGCTATGTTCCTCGTGTCTTAATTACAGTGTAAGACTATAGGTTACCAATCTCGTCCCTATCTCCGTCTCTCCGTCTTCGTCTTCAACAATGATATACTTTAAGTTTACCGCGACAAGAATCTACGTCTTAACCTCGATCTCCGTACTCCAAGCCTTTCAAGTCTATACCTTAACCTCAATCTCCGCAACCCCAAGCCATTCGAGAGTCAATATCCGCAATACGCCCCGCGGTTACATTTTTTTTCTTCATCTCCTCCGTTTTCCATATTAGTTTCGCTCCTTCGCCTTAGCTTTACATTGTATCTAGCACTTAAGACAAGTGCTAGCGGAGAGCGATGTAGTAAGGATATAGGTAGGAGGGTCTAAGGACTGTAAGGACAAGGACCTTTAAGGACTAGAAGGACGAGGACCGTAAGGACTGGAAGGACAAGGATATATATATCTGTTTTTTTTTTTACTTCTATATTTTTACTGCCGTCACTTGGCTCACAGGAGCTCGCCTTAGGAAGGGGGATATACTGTTACGGCACTGACCTGACGCGTTGTTATGGCTACGCGTATGCATGAGCACGGACCTGACCCCTGAGCAACACGTATATATACCTGCCTCGTCTCCTGTACATAGATCCTCACACGACATCGTTTGTCAATGATACACAGTCACAGTTACCTCGTTAACCCTCTGCACGTACTGTGACAATATATAAGGCCCAAAAGTTCATTAATTATAGAGCTGCTTCTGCGGATTAATTTAACGGTATTTCTAAAATAATAGCTGTTGTGGAGGTGTAGATCAATTTCGTTAAAAAAGGTGACTGCTCTACATACAAAACAAGTCGGATCGCCTAAGAAACCTTGTGAAAGTCTCTCAGACCATAGAATCAACTTTTTGACAAAAAAGGTTAGCGATATCCGCTTGCGGATATACGTATGTCCGCTAATTGATTCTCCGGTCTGAGCTTTGCTGAGGTAAGACTTTCGCAAGGTTTCTTAGGCGATCCGACTTGTTTTGTATGTAGAACAGTTAACGTAGTTAACGGGGTTTTGACCGCTACCCTAGTTATGACCGTTTGGAACTTTTGTTAGTTGTTTACCACCAAATTAGCATTTCGGCTAGTTTTGATTTTCCAAACGGTCATAACTAGGGTAGCG